>FSSH01000771.1_pt1 | contig 48423 bp, 37 predicted proteins | sample 1166101 | NCBI WGS metagenome assembly FSSH01 (sample SAMEA32972668, study PRJEB13176) | freshwater metagenome | biome: Drinking water system; feature: Biomass in drinking water that filtered by 0.45 um membrane; material: drinking water | place: USA | collected 2012-12-20 | depth 0 m
AGCAGTCCATCGGGGTGTCTTTATAGCGATCGTTGGCATGACAGTCTTTGCACGCGACCGCCGCATGCTTATTGCGGAGCTTATAGCGGGTTTTGTCGTGGTCGAAGCGCGTATCTTTCCACGTGCGGTCGGTGTGGCAATCGGCGCAGGCAGTGCCGGCTTTTTCCTTGTGCTTGTCGTCTTTCCTATGGCAGCTGTAACAATCCGACGGAGCCTCACGATATTTCGTCTTGGGTTTATGACAGGACTTGCACTCGACTTTCTTCGAGTCAGCGTGCGCACCCCTCAGAGGAAAATCCGACTGCTCGTGGTTGAACGTCTGCTCTGTGATGGGGGCAATGTTCTCCGCTCTGCCTTTGTGCTCGGTGTGGCATTCCTTGCATTCGCGCTGCTCCTTAAACCGGCCGTGCGAGCCGTGCTTCTGCTCGACATCCTTTCGTACGTCTTTGTGGCAATCGAGGCAGAGGGTTATCTGCGCCGCCTTGTCGAAGCGCTTGTGGCACTTGGTGCAATCTTCTTCCCACTTGGCATGGCCTGCGATCACCTGGCCTGGCATCAGAGCCGTTTCGACATTGTCGGCCCAGGCGGTGCTCACGCAGCACACCCCCAGTGTGAACAGTATGAATGACAGATGGCGAAAGAGAGCCTGCACTGGAGGTGTCCGGCTTAGTACATGTAGACGGCAATGATGTGAAAGACGGTGCTTGCTGCCAGAAGATACATGAGCGGGATGTGTAGGACATGCCACAGTGAAAACAGCCGCTCATAGGTCGAAAATTCAGCGACTCTCTCAGCGTCTCTCAGGTAGCGTTTGGCGAGATGAATGGCATCAGAAGTCCCACCGCGAAATTCGGAGGAGCGGGTTGGTCCTATGACGGCGCGCAGCTCCTTCGCGCAGCGGAAGGCGTAGAGGCGTCTTTTCCATCCCAGCGCAAAGAGGTGCCACCACATTGTGATGAATGATCGTTCCGGACGATTGGCCTCACTCTCAAAGGAGTGAAGCCAGTGCTCCACCCTGGGAGCCATATGAAATCGGGATCTGAGACTGTCAGCGCTCCCTGCAAATTCCTGCCGGACCTTTTCGAGCGTGGCGCGACTTCCGTAGAGACCATAGTGAATCTTGGTGTACACGAACCGTCCGATCACTCCGCTGATCACGACAATCAGCATGCTGATCAGCGCGATCGTGGCGTTGAGAGAACGTAAATGAAACGTGGAGTGAAACAAAATCAGCGTAGGACCCACAATGCCCATGATCATGTGCCATCGAAACCAATGTTTCAGCGCGCCCCATCGCTGCATGAAATGGAGATGTTTTCGTAACGGGTACAGGAGAAGGGCCAACATCATCACGGATCCGACGACGCCCAGGTAGAAGCCGAAGTTCGAACGCGGGGTGTAGTACTTGCCGGTTGCGACTTTGTATGCCACCCAGATTGAGAGGAGGAGCCCCATGAACGTGAGTAGCCGTTTCATCAACCCTGAGGATTGAGAGCCTGTGCCATCGTCAGGCCGGGAGGCAGGTTGTCGTACCAGACAAGGGGTCTCACTGTGAGGTTCACGGACTGGCTGGATAGGTTCAGCTACAGGCATGGTTATCGATCCTCTGTTCATGAAAATAGCGACGCCGCTTCGTGTGGGATTGTAACAAGTGAGCTTGAGGTCTTCTTCGAGAGCAACTATTACGCCCGCTATGTTGGTGCACTTTCCCCGCCTGCTCGTGGCCATTTATGACGTTCGGATATTGATCTAATCGTATCGATTGAAGGCGCATCCCTACAGTGATGTTCAGATGCCGCCTCAGTGGTGCGGGCGGATTTATGTGTGAGCCCGGCTGATCGTTGCTAAAAGCAGGGTATTCAGGTCTTTTCTCCACTGGCGGCACATGGATTGCTTTGCACGATGTTTGGGATTGCTGTCCCATTTCTTGCCGCTCTGACATGTTGAGGTGCTTCTTGCAATTGGGATTATAGTCCCAATATAAAATAGGGCGCAAGCGAGAGGCTGGAAGCTGGCGCTATCTCGGGGATGGGCACAAGCAAAGTTAGGCCGTTACTATGAATGCAATTGATCAAGAGCAGAGCGGCTGGATGGGCGTGCGGGGCATAGCCTGGACGGTTGTGCTCGGACTGCTCGTCTTAATGGGTACGCTACTTGGTCCAGAGACTGCGTCCGCACAGAGCGGCATCCGCACCGATATAGAAATAGATCACGGCGCTACGGGCTTCCCTCTCACCGGTGGGCACGCGCAGGTTCAGTGTCAACGATGTCACCTTCAGGGAATATTTAAAGGGACACCGACGCAATGTATGCAGTGCCACTCACCCGGTGGCCGAGTCGTCGCGACGTTTAAACCCTCGACCCATTTACCGACCAGCGTCAACTGTAACAGTTGCCACCGTACGACGAATTGGACGCCCGCATTTTTTACACACAACGGAATCCTTCCGGGGACCTGTTCGCGCTGTCATAACGGATCTGTGGCGCAAGGACAGCCAGCGGGGCACATGAATAGTAGCGGGGCCTCCTGCGATTCGTGCCATAAGAAAGGCGGCGGAACGTGGCGGCTGGTGACCAGCGGGTATGACCACAGCACAGTGAAGCCTGGAACCTGCGCGACCTGTCACGGTGTGTTCGCGACAGGTGTTCCCGCAGGCCACAAAGGCGGGATGACTCCGGGGGCGTGTGACAGTTGTCACAGGACCACGGCTTGGCGGCCGACCACGTTCAACCACACAGGTGTGGCGCCAGGCACTTGTACAACCTGTCACGGAAAGACTTCCACCGGGATTCCAGCGAATCACAAGGGTGGCCAGAATCCCTCTGCCGCCTGCGATAGCTGTCATAGAACCACGGCGTGGAAGCCGGCGACGTTCAACCATACAGGGGTGACGCCCGGAACTTGTACGAGCTGTCACGGCAAGACCTCGACGGGGATTCCCACGAATCATAAGGGCGGCACGAATGTCACGGCGGCCTGCGATAGTTGCCACCGGACGGCGGCCTGGAAACCGGCGACTATGAGTCACACGACCGTGGCCGCGACGCCCTGCGCCTCGTGTCACAATGGGTCGGTGTCGACGGGTATTCCAGCGGGGCATAAAGGCGGGCTGACGCCTGGAGCTTGTAACGCCTGTCACGTCACGACGGCATGGAAACCGGCATCATTCAGCCACGCGAATGTGACGCCCGGAACTTGTACGAGCTGTCACGGCAAGACCTCGACGGGGATCCCCACGAATCATAAGGGCGGCACGAATGTCACGGCGGCCTGCGATAGTTGCCACCGGACGACGGCCTGGAAACCGGCGACTATGAGTCACACGACCGTGGCCGCGACGCCCTGCGCCTCGTGTCACAACGGGTCGATCTCGACAGGCATTCCAACGGGCCACAAAGGCGGGCTGACGCCCGGGACCTGTAACGCCTGTCATACGACGAGTGCGTGGACGCCCGCGGCGTTCAATCACGCCAACGTGACACCGGGGACTTGTACGAGCTGTCACGGCAAGACCTCGACGGGAATTCCGACGAATCATAAAGGCGGTACGAACGCCACAGCGGCCTGCGATAGCTGCCATCGGACGACGGCCTGGAAACCGGCGACTATGAGTCACACGACCGTGGCAGCGACGCCCTGTGCCTCCTGCCACAACGGGTCGATCTCGACAGGCATTCCAACGGGCCACAAAGGCGGCACGACGCCTGGGGCCTGTAACGCCTGTCATAAAACGACCGCGTGGACTCCGGCGACGTTTAATCACGCGAATGTGACGCCAGGGACTTGTACGAGCTGTCACGGACTCAATGCGACCGGCATCCCAGCGAATCACAAGGGTGGGACCAACCGGGCTATTGCCTGCGACAGCTGTCACCGGACGACCGGCTGGCGGCCGGCCACGATGAATCACACCATTGTGACGGCGACCCCCTGTGCCTCCTGTCACAACGGGTCGATCTCGACGGGTATTCCAGCGGGGCATAAAGGCGGGCTGACGCCCGGAGCCTGTAATAACTGCCATGCGACGACCGCGTGGACACCGGCGACGTTCAATCACGCGAATGTGACGCCCGGAACTTGTACGACGTGTCACGGCAAAACCTCGACGGGGATTCCCACGAACCACAAAGGCGGGACGAATGCCGCGGCGGCCTGCGATAGCTGTCACCGGACCACTGGTTGGCGACCGGCCACGATGAACCACACGGTGGTGACGGCGACGCCCTGTGCTTCGTGTCACAACGGCTCGATCTCGACGGGCATCCCAGCGGGGCATAAAGGCGGCCTAACCCCCGGGGCCTGTAGCACCTGTCACCGAACTACCGCCTGGACTCCAGCGACGTTTAGTCATACGGGTGTGACCCCAGGCACTTGTCAGACGTGTCACGGAGTGACGGCGACGGGCATCCCGGCGAATCACAAGGGTGGGACCAACCGGGCTGTTGCCTGCGACAGCTGTCACCGGACGACCGGCTGGCGGCCGGCGACGATGAACCACACGATAGTGACCGCGACTCCGTGTTCGACCTGTCATAACAACTCAATTGCCACCGGGATACCGGCAGGCCACAAAGGCGGGATGACACCGGGGGCTTGCGGCACCTGTCACCGAACGACTGCCTGGACGCCGGCGACGTTTAGTCATACGGGTGTGACCCCGGGCACCTGTCAGACGTGTCATGGGGTGACGGCGACGGGCATCCCAGCGAATCACAAGGGTGGGACCAACCGGGCTGTTGCCTGCGATAGTTGCCATCGGACGACTGGCTGGGTCCCGGCGACGATGAACCACACGGTAGTGACCGCGACGCCGTGCGCCAATTGTCACAACACCACGATCGCGCGCGGCATTCCGGCCGGCCACAAAGGCGGGACCAACCCCACTGCCGCCTGTAATACGTGCCACAGCACCACTGGCTGGATCCCGGCGACGTTCAACCACACGGGCGTGACGCCAGGGACTTGCGCCACCTGCCACAACGGTACGGGTGGTGCAACGGGGAAACCGGCAAATCACATCCCAAGCACGCAGTCGTGCGACGTGTGCCATAAGAACACGACCGCCTTTTCCGGATCGAGATACCACACTTCTGTGACGGCGACGCCAGGGCAATGCAACACCTGTCATGAGCGTGGCTTGAAGTATTTGGGAGTGCAGGGTACCAGACCGTCCGGTCATGGTGGGAAGCGAGCAGCGCCGAACTCCTGTGATAGTTCAGGCTGTCATAGGGTCGGCGGCAGTTGGGACTGAGCCCTGAATTTGGTGCCATCACATTACGGTTCAAGCGGAATACTTGGGGAAATATGGCAGCGCAAAGGATTCATGCGGTGAATCAAATGTGCGATGTGTGGAGCGTCGATGACGAGTCGGCATTCGAAGCTCACGTGACTAACTACAATCTGCACCGGCCTACCGGCAGCGCCTAAGTCAGCGGAAGGTCCTCGCCTGTTGTGGGTGAGGGTCTTCTGTTTCCATTATTCACATCCTATGGAGCGTACGTTGCGGGCAAGTTCTATAATCCGGTTGCGCCATGCGATGGGGAGTGCCCTTCTGGGGGGACTCCTTTTTCTCGTGGCTCTCGCAGCGCCGGGCTCCGCATCTGCTCAGGTTCTTGACCGCATCGAGATCGTCGAGACGCCGGGTGTGGCCGAGATTCATATCGTCTTTAATGCCAGAGCGTTGTATCTGAGGCATACGCCTTCTGAAAAAGGTGATCTCATCAGGATCTTCTTAGACTTTCCCGACCTGGACCGATCCCGTCGTTTTGCGCGCGAGCTCGCGGCATCTCCTCCGAGCGATCTCGTGCCGAAATTTCAAGTGACCTTTCCTGACCAAGCCACCAATGGACTCTCAATCAAGTTCGAACGTCCCGTCCGATTCCGAGTGAGCCAGCGGGATATTCGGAGCAGCAGCCGCATTGTAATTGCCGTGAAGCTGGATAAACCCGGTATCTCAGTGGTTCCGCCGGCTGAAGTGAAAGGACCTGCTCTCCCGAAGCCGCCTGTGGCAAAGGGGGCAGGACAAACTTTTGATATTCCGCCGTTCACACCCGGCATGGATATCGAACGATATGCCGTTGATCTTATGGAGCTCGGACGCGCAGCACTGACGGCTGAGGAAGGTGAAAAAGCCGTCCTGATCTTCAACGCGGCACTCAATCTGCCTCCGACCAAGCAGTCCCGTGAGGCGCAAGAGATGATCGGTGTGGCCAGAGAGGGTACTGGCGACATCGACAAGGCCAAGGCGGAATACGAGCACTACCTCAAGATTTATCCGGATGGGGAAGGTGCCGCTCGCGTGCGGCAGCGCTTGGCCAAGGTTACGGATTTGAAGATTGCCATTGCCCAGGGAAAGGTGAAAAAGCCCGCGAAGAAAATCGATGAGATGAAGGTCTATGGGAGTGTGTACGAGTACTATTACGGCGGCTACTCACAAACGAAAATTACCGACAAAATCTCGAATGCGACGACAAAGTTCAACAATCAGGATCAGTCGTTGCTCCAATCGGCGTTCGACATCACCGGGCGCTATCGCAAAGACGAGTATGACACCAAGGTTGTGGTCCGTGGTACCCAGACGACCGATCTCTTGGCGGATACCGAGATCCGGCGCAACATCAGCCGTCTTCGGGCGCTGTACCTGGAGCATTCCAGCCAGGATTCCTATTTCGTTCGCGTCGGGCGTCAGCCTGGAAACACCGGAGGGGTGTTGGACTTCCGGTTCGACGGGGTGTGGTTCCGGTACACGGCTGTTCCGCAGTTCCTAAACGTCAATCTCCTCGCGGGGCAGCCCCGGCAATTTAGCTTGGCGTCGAATTATGTCCCTGACGATCCGAGGAATTTCAGGGCCGATCTCAAGCGATATTTTTACGGGGTCAATGTCGATATCGGCCCAGTAGCCAAGGCCTGGAGCGGGAATGCGTACTATATTAATCAAATGGTAAATGGCGTTGTCGATCGTCGGGCGGTGGGGACCGAGCTACGGTATGCTGAAAATGGAAAAAACGCCTTTGGACTGGTCGATTACGATATCTCGTACAACGTCCTCAATATAGCCATGCTCAATGGAACGTGGGTCACCGAGGGAACGACGTTCACGTTTTTGGCCGATCATCGGCGCACGCCCTATTTACAGACAACGAACGCACTCTTCGGGACCCCCAATGCCCAACTTGATCATATTAATTCTACCAATGCCGATCTCCTACGCGAACAAGCCAAGGCGGTCACCGCGACCAGTAATTTATTCCTGGTCGGCGTCCTCCATGCCGTGAGTAAAGATTGGCAAATCGGTGGAGACGTTCGGCTGAATCGAATTTCAGGCACGGGACAGACCAGTTGCTTGGTCATTCTCCCAGGAACCAGCACGCTGTTTCTCAACCCAAACGCGACAAGCGATGCCGCTTGTTCCTTGCAAGCGCAGCCTGGTAGTGGCAATATCTATACGTATACGGCGCAAGCGATTGGGACGAACTTCCCGTTCGAGAACACGACGTTCGTCGCGAATGCCAGCTACATTACGAGCCCTGCCTATAACGGGCAGTCTCTTTCGCTCAATACGCTGGCACGCCTGACTCCACAGTGGCAGTTCGACACATTCGTGCTCTTGTACCACCAAAAGGACAATCTCAACGTCGATTTGTACCGGGTGACGCCGACGATTCGACTCGATTATCGGTTTTTCAACAGCTGGACACTTGAGGGATCAGGCGGAGTCGAGAAGACATTGACCAATAGTCCATCGCAAAAAGACTCTACGACGCGGGAATTTTTCTTCCTTGGCCTGCGCTGGGATTTTTCTTAACCATGTTGGATATTTATGACCTCAGTTGCCATCGTGGAGACCGGAAGCTCTTCGGGCAGGTCAGTGTCTCGGTGCCGGCCGGGCGATTGCTGTCGATCGAAGGATCGAATGGATCCGGGAAAACGACGTTGCTGAGGGCGATCTGCGGTCTGACGCCTCCTGATCAGGGCACGATATGCTGGCATGGGCGATCAATCACAGAGCAGCGGGAGACATTCACCGCAGGTTTAATCTACATTGGTCATCGCATAGGGCTGAAAGATGACCTCACCCCAATGGAGAATATTCAAGCGACTATGCAGATGAGCGGCCATCCGGTGACCGCCGCACTGGCGCGTGCCGCTCTTGAGGCGATCGGCGTCGAGCCTGCCTGTCACCGGCTGCCGACCAGAGTACTTTCCGAAGGCCAGCAGCGTCGAGTGGCACTAGCCCGTCTCTGGTGTAGCGAGCAGCCTCTGTGGGTACTGGATGAGCCCTTCACGGCACTCGATGCGCGATCCGCTCAACTGCTTCGGGAGCGATTGCAACGGCAGGTCGAACGGGGAGGCACTGTGGTGGCGGCGACGCATCAAGCCATGGGTCTCGATCCAACCGCTGTTCAGCAGCTCAGGCTCGGCGAATGATGCAGGGGGGCGTGGCCGCGGCGGTCTTCGGTCTTATCCAGCGCGATCTTCTGCTCACCTGGCGCCGCCGAGCCGATATTGTCACAACTCTTCTGTTCTTCGTGATTGTGGCCACCCTTTTCCCGTTGGGTATCGGACCCGAGCCAGCCGTGTTGCGGACGATTGCACCGGGAGTGTTGTGGATTGCGGCGCTGCTCTCCTGTTTCTTGTCGCTTGGCCGGTTGTTCGCGACCGATTATCAGGACGGTACATTGGAACAGATGCTGCTGGCGCCTCATCCGTTGGCGGCGTTGGTGTTGGGGAAAATCGCAGCCCATTGGCTGGTGTCGGGGTTGCCGGTGGTCCTGTTGTCGCCGTTGATCGGCCTCCAATTCGGCCTGAGCGGCGGCGCAATCGCGATCTTGACCTTCTCCCTTTTGCTAGGCACTCCCACCTTGAGCCTGGTGGGTTCGATTGGGGCGGCACTCACGTTAGGTATTCGGGGAGGCAATCTGTTGAGTGCGTTGCTGGTGCTTCCCCTCTTCGTTCCCGTGCTGATTTTCGGAGCGGGCGCTGTGGCAAGCAGCGAGTCTGGGATGGGAGCAGAGGGGCACCTCTCGCTGCTTGGCGCCTGTGTCGTCCTGGCCATTCCGTTTGCCCCTTGGGCGACCGCAGCCGCCTTGCGCATTGCGGTCGAATAGGATCGGAGAGCATGAAGACAGATCGTATGAACTGGTTCCAATGGTCCTCGCCGCAGGCGTTCTATCCGCTCGCCGGTAAGCTGATTCCCTGGTTTGCCTGTGTATCAGTGGTCTGTCTGGCGGTAGGGCTCTATATGGGGTTTCTGGTTGCCCCGACCGATTTTCAGCAAGGCGATTCGTATCGCATTATTTTTGTTCATGTGCCGGCGGCGTGGATGTCCATGTTTCTCTATGTCGTCATGGCCGGATGGGCGGCGGTGGGGCTGGGTTTGAAGGCGCGGCCGTCCTTTATGATGGCTCAGGCCATCGCGCCGACCGGGGCGCTATTCACATTCCTCGCCCTTTTTACCGGAGCGTTCTGGGGAAAGCCGACGTGGGGCGCTTGGTGGGTCTGGGACGCCCGCCTCACTTCTGAACTGATTTTGCTGTTTCAGTATGCCGGTGTCATGCTGCTCCATGCCTCGATCGACGATCTTCGTCGTGCCGACCGTGCGAGTGCCGTGCTGGCGTTGGTCGGTGTCGTCAATGTGCCGATCATTTATTTTTCTGTGCGCTGGTGGAATACCCTGCACCAGGGTGCCTCGATCAGCGTGACCGCTGCGCCGAAGATGGCGGCGACGATGCTGGCGGCGATGGGTATCATGGCGCTGGGCTTTTGGATGTATAGCGCCGCGGTCACGCTGATGCGTGTCCGGTGTATCATCCTTGAACGTGAACGGCACGCTTCTTGGGTGCAGATAGAGAGGGTCTCCTGATGCAGTGGAACAGCCTCAATGAGTTTCTTGCGATGGGCGGGTATGGGGTGTATGTCTGGCCGTCGTTCGGGGTGACGGCGCTCTGTATGATCTGGGAAGTTCTGAGCCTTCGTCGACGGCATGCTGCGGCTCGCAATATCCTGAGTCAATCGGTCGCCTCTGCGGGAGTGGCATCATGACGCCGCGGCAAAAACGATTCTCCATGATTGGACTTGGCCTGGTGGCTCTGGGGATTGCGTCGGCCTTAGTGCTGAACGCGTTCAACAGCAACCTCGTGTTTTTCTTTACGCCCACGCAGGTGGCGAACGGCGAAGTGCCGAAAGGGCAAAGCTTTCGTATCGGGGGAATGGTCGAAGCCGGGACCCTTACACGTGAGAACGACGGCTTGACCGTCCATTTCGTGATGAGTGATACGGTAAAACGTGTCCCGGTCACGTATAAGGGCATTCTCCCGGATTTGTTCAAGGAAGGGAAGGGTGCGGTCGCGCAGGGGCGGCTCTCGTCGGAGGGAACCTTTGTGGCTAGTGAAGTGCTCGCCAAGCACGACGAGAACTATATGCCGCCGGAAGCTGCTGAGGCGATGGCCAAGGCCAAGGCGGCCGGGAAGCAGAGCAGCAAGACGCTTGTAGTCACTCCGTAGGAGAGATAGAGGATATACCTGCATGATCCCTGAAATCGGTCAGTTTGCATTGATCCTGGCGCTCTGTGTCGCAGCCGTGCAGGGCACCGTCCCGATTTACGGGGCGGCATCCGGCAACGCGTCTCTGATGGCGGTCGCGAAACCCGCTGCACGCGGGCAGTTTCTGCTGGTGCTCATCGCCTTCTGTTGTCTGGGCTATGCATTTGCCCAGAAAGACTTTTCGGTCCTTTATGTTGCGGCAAACGCCAATTCAAAGTTACCGCTCCATTATCGTCTGGCTGCCATTTGGGGAGCCCATGAAGGCTCGCTTCTCTTGTGGACCTTCATCCTGACGCTCTGGATGATGGCGGTCACGCTCTTCTCAAAACATCTCCCGGAAGCGATGCGGGCGCGCATTCTCGGGGTGATGGGATTGGTGAGTCTCGGGTTTCTCCTGTTCATGTTGACGGTCTCGAACCCCTTCGAGCGGTTGATCCCTGCCGCGCCTGATGGCCGCGATCTCAATCCGTTGCTCCAAGATCCCGGCATGGTCATGCATCCACCGATGCTCTATATGGGATACGTAGGCTTTTCTGTCGCGTTTGCCTTCGCCATCGCCGCGTTGCTGGGCGGCAACCTCGATGCAGCCTGGGCCCGCTGGTCTCGTCCCTGGACGACCGTCGCCTGGTGTTTTCTGACGGTCGGCATCGCCTTAGGCAGCGGATGGGCCTATTACGAATTGGGTTGGGGCGGGTGGTGGTTCTGGGATCCGGTTGAAAACGCATCCTTCATGCCTTGGTTGGCGGGCACAGCACTGATCCACTCCTTAGCGGTCACGGATAAACGAGGTGGGTTCAAAGTCTGGACGGTCCTGCTGGCGATTCTTGCCTTCTCGCTCAGCTTGCTCGGGACCTTTTTAGTACGATCTGGTGTCTTGACTTCGGTCCATGCCTTCGCGACTGATCCGAAGCGCGGGCTATTTATCCTGGTTTTTCTGGCGATCGTCATCGGCGGATCTCTTCTGCTCTATGCCTGGCGTGCGCCGCGCGTGGGGTTGGGTGGGGGATTCGACCTTGTCTCTCGTGAGTCGATGCTCCTGGCCAACAATGTGTTGCTTGTTGTCGCGATGGGATCGGTGTTATTGGGAACGTTGTACCCGCTCTTTCTGGATGCGCTCGGGCTCGGAAAGATATCAGTCGGTCCGCCCTATTTCGATACGGTTTTCGTGCCGCTCATGACACCCGCTATTTTTCTGATGGGAATCGGTCCGCTGGCGCAGTGGAAAAAAGCGAGTCTGCCGAGTCTGGCGATGCAATTGCGTTGGGCGTTTGGAGCCAGCGTCGTCACGGCATTGCTGTTGCCGTTCGTGCTGGGTAAATGGACGCCGCTCCTCAGTCTTGGCCTGTTATTGGCGCTGTGGATTGTGGCGACGGCGGTGATCAATATCCGTGAACGGCTCACTCATCTTGAAGGCGCCGGTCTGCTCAGCCGTCTCGCATCGGTTCCGCGCTCCTATTGGGGCATGATTTTGGCGCATTGCGGGATTGCCGTCTTCATCGTCGGAGTGACGATGGTGAAAGGGTTTGAGGTTGAACAAGATCTGCGGATGAATGTGGGCGAATCCGCCACGATCGGCGGCTATACGTTTCAGTTCGATGGCGCGAAGGATTTTGTGGGGCCGAACTATATTGCGGCACGCGGCACTTTTCGCGTGACGAAGGACGGTCGAGATGTGACCGTGATGTACCCGGAAAAGCGTCGATATATGGTGCAGAGCCAGACCATGACGGAGGCGGCGATCGATTCAGGACTATTTCGAGACTTGTATGTCTCGTTGGGGGAACCGCTTGAGGCGGGTGCCTGGAGTGTGCGTCTCTATCACAAACCGTTTATCGACTGGATCTGGGGCGGCTGCTTGATCATGGCTTTAGGAGGAGTATTGGCAATCACCGATCGACGTTATCGCCTTGCGTGGCGTCGTGAGCAAGAGGCGGCGCCTGCTGTATCTCAACCGGTCGGGACGCCGATTGTATGAAGCGCTTCTTACTCCCGCTTGCAATCTTTGTAGTGATGGTGGGATTTCTCGCGGTCGGATTGACCTTGAATCCGCGTGAAGTCCCGTCCCCGCTTGTGGGGAAAGCCGCTCCTGATTTTTCATTGCCTCAGTTGCATGAATCCGACAAGGTCTTTTCGCCGAAAGAGCTGGCAGGGAAAGTCTGGTTGCTCAACTTTTGGGCCTCCTGGTGCAACGGGTGTAAAGAAGAGCATCCGGTGCTGATGCAGATCGCAAAATCTGGCGAAGTTCCGATCTACGGGGCGGATTATAAGGACACCCGTGAGGAAGCGCTCACCTGGCTGCGGCGGTGGGGTAATCCATACCAATTGGTCGCCGTCGACGAGGCGGGCCGGGTCGGCATCAATTATGGTGTCTATGGTGTTCCGGAGACCTACGTGATCGATAAGGCAGGGAAGATTCGGTATAAGCAGATTGGGCCGGTGGATCAGGACGTCCTGGAAAAGAAAATCCTTCCTCTTGTGCGGGAGCTGCAGAACCAATGATTCGGATCTGGACGTTGATGTTTGTGATGACGATTCCCGGCCTGGTGGCTGCTCAGGAAGCGCGGCCGTTGGCGGAGAATCCTCAGGCCGAGGCCCGGCTCAAGGCGCTTGCGGTCGAATTGCGTTGCCTGGTCTGCCAAAACCAAACACTGGCGGATTCCAATGCACCGTTGGCTGAGGATCTGCGTCGGGAAGTGCGTGAGATGATCGCGAAAAACATGAGCGATCAGGAGATCATCGACTTCCTTGTCGAACGCTACGGCGATTTCGTCTTGTATCGGCCTCCGTTACGAGCCACGACGACATTGCTCTGGATCGGACCATTTCTTCTCCTTGCCGTTGCAGGCACGGCGCTGGTTCTGGCAGTCCGACGGAGACAGAAGGCGCTTCCTGAAGTGATTGTGTCTGAAGCCGACCATCAACGAGTGGAACAGCTATTGTCTGATGGAGCCAAACACCCATGATCGTGACATTCTGGCTTGTGGCCTCCGGTTTGGTGATCGTCACCCTTGGGCTGTTGCTCTGGCCGTTGTTGCGTCGCACGCATGCTGTCGCTGCGGGGGAACAGGAGAAACGGCTGTCCGTGTATCGGCAGCAGTTTGTTGAGTTGGCGCTGGATCACAAGAACGGCGTGTTGACCGATGAGCAATACCAGATTGCTCGTCGTGAGTTGGATCGTCGTGTGCTCGAAGAAACGGGGAGTGCAGAGCTTTCGGTGGCCGGATCAGGGCATCAGCTGAATAGCAGGGCCGTGGCTGTCGTGCTCGGTCTGATTATCCCTGCAGTCAGCGTCTTGTTGTACGTCAAGCTCGGCAGCCCCTTGGCCATCACGCATCCCGGCGCATCGGCGACGGCCGCCTCCGGGAACGGGGATGGAGACCATCTGTCGGTGAGTGGGTTGGATGCATTGACGGAACGACTGAAGGCTAAACTCGAACAGAATCCCACCGACGGTGTGGGATGGGCCTTGCTTGCTCGGGCGTATGTGGAGCTGGGGCGTCATCAAGAGGCAGTGCCGATCTATGAAAAGGCCATGCTACTGATTCCCGACGACGCGCAAATGCTGGCTGACTATGCCGATGCGTTAGGCGTGCTGAACGGCCGGAAGTTAGAGGGAAGACCGGAATCCTTGATTCAGCAGGCCCTCAAAGCCGATCCCCGCAACGTTAAGGCCCTCATGTTGGCCGGGACGGTCGCCTACAATCACAAAGAGTTCGGTCGTGCCGCTGCATACTGGGAAGAGGCGCGCACCAATCTTCCTCCTGAGACGGATCCAGAAGCAGTCCAGGAAATCATGGCTGGTATTGCCGAAGCGAGAGAACTTGCGGGCGGTCGCCAGGCGGCGCAGGTTGCAACGCCTCCGGCACCGAAGAAGCCGGCCGGCCCGGCTGTTGCGATCAGCGGTCAGGTGACGATTGCACCGGGTCTTGCGGGGAAGGGATCGCCGACCGATACGCTCTTTGTATTTGCCCGGGAGATGAACGGTCCGCCCATGCCTGTGTCGATCGTACGTGCCACCAAGAAAGATCTGCCCTTCACGTTTCAGCTCGATGATTCGACCAGCCCCATGCCGTCGCGAAAACTGTCCGACGTGGGAACGGTCGTCATCGTCGCGCGTCTGTCCAAGTCCGGCGAAGCCATGCCGAAAAGCGGCGATCTTCAGGGCGTCAGCGAGCCGATGAAACCGGGAGCCAACAAGGTCACGGTTGTGATCGATCGAGAGATTCCCTAGGGCTGAGGTTTGCCGATGTCCTTTTCGTCACCCGCATGGCTCTATCTCTTGCCGCTCCTCGTGGCGCTGCTGTTTTATCTGCGCCGCCACCGGAAAACAGAGATCCACTACCGCAGCCGCCTTGAAGAAACCAAGAAGTCCGGAATCCCAGAGCCGCTCACCTTGCATCCCGTCATCGATACCAATAAATGCATTGGCTCAGGGGCCTGCGTCAAAGCCTGTCCTGAACATGCGTTGGGGCTTGTAGGGAGAAAGGCGGTACTCGTTCAACCCGACCACTGTATCGGCCATGGGGCTTGCGAGGCAGCCTGCCCGGTTGAAGCGATTTCGTTGGTATTCGGGACCGAGAAGCGCGGGATCGATATCCCACAGCTGAAACCGACGTTCGAAACGAATGTCTCAGGGATCTACATTGCCGGCGAGCTGGGTGGAATGGGGCTTATCCGCAAGGGCGTCGATCAGGGAGCGAGGGCCATCGCGTCCATTCGAAAAAACAAGGGCACCGGCGACCAGCTGGATGTGGTGATCGTTGGCTCAGGACCCGCCGGGCTCTCGGCCTCGCTGGCGGCAAAAGAGCATGGTCTTCGAAGCGTCACGATTGAGCAGGAAGACGGACTCGGCGGCTCGGTTTATCATTTTCCTCGCAGGAAGTTGGCGATGACCGCCCCGATGAATCTGCCGATTATCGGAAAGTTTGATCGGTACGAAATCAGTAAGGAAGAGCTGCTGGAGTTTTGGAATGGAGCGATTCGCAAGACCGGGCTGAAAATCAGCTTCTCGGAGCGGATGGAGGGAGTCAGCAAGTCCGGGAACGGATTTCTCGTCAAAACATCGAAGCAGAGTTACAAGACCAGAAATGTGCTGCTCGCGATCGGCCGGCGCGGGTCTCCCAGAAAACTGGGTGTGCCGGGGGAAGAGCAGTCCAAAGTGGTCTATCGGCTCATCGATGCGGAACAGTATCGCGGGCAGCATGTCCTTGTAGTCGGTGGCGGCGACAGCGCCGCGGAAGCCGCGTTGGCGATTGCTTCAGAGAAGGGGACGACCGTCACGATCTCCTGCCGTGGCGATGAAATATTTACCCGTCCCAAGGACAAGAATCGCCAGCAGTTAAAACAGTGTGTGGCAGAAAAGAAGCTGACGGTGTTGGTGAATGCAAATGTCAAAGAGATCTGCAAAGACACGGTCACCCTCGATCATAACGGGCAATCTCTCGTATTGAAGAATGACGCGGTCATCATCTGCGCCGGCGGCACACTTCCGACGCCGATGCTGAAAGAAATGGGTGTCATGGTGGATACCTACTACGGGCAGGCCGTTCCGAAGTAGCTGCTCTCAAGGAGGCATGTTATGTGGAGTCGTACGATAATAGTCTGTGTGAGTATATTTCTGATAAGCGCATGCGGAGGGGGACGTACCGTTCCAGCGACTCAGGGCAAGCAGGTGAGCGAGGTGTCAGTCAAAGGGAGTGCGGCGATTCAACAGTTGCGCGCGCAGGCTGAAAAGGGAAATGTTGAAGCGCAGTTTGCCTTAGCGCAGGCCTATGATCGCGGTCGCGATATTCCGATTGACAAGGTGGAGGCCGTCCGATGGTATACGCGAGCCGCGGAACAAGGTGATGCGTTCTCCCAATATCTGCTCGGGAACAATTCCTGGAACGGCACGGGAATGCCGAAAAGTGAACAAGAAGCCGTGCGGTGGTGGCAGCGCGCGGCCGCGCAAGGTTTTGCCCCAGCGCAATCGAGTTTGGGTAGAGCCCTCTTGACTGGCGGCCAGGGTGTGTTGTCGGACAAGACCCAAGCCTATGTGTGGCTGGCGCTGTCCGCCGGCCAGGGTGATCAGGAGGCCGATCAACAGCGCGCCACACTGGTCAAGCAGTTACAGCCGGATCAGCTGGCGCAGGCCAAGCGGTTGGTCAAAGAATGGAAGCCGGTAAGATCCCGTGCCGTGCTCAGCAGAAACGCGCCGTAATCCGACCAGCCGGTTTTCCCCTCCCGACGCCCAAGCTCAAAGCAGTCGCGTCATTTCCGCCTAACAACCTCGCATCGCAATTCCGATCGTTCTCTAATATTCGCCCAGTCTCTATTCCTTCCGTCCTCCCACTTCCGCAGACTGGTCAGTCATCTTCCGGCCTATTCATGATCTCTCGTCAGAGAACGAGCGTTGCCTCCGGAGACAGTTGGCCTCACGCTCTGGGGCGCGCTGGAGTTTGGGCTAGACAGGTCGGGGACGGGATTCTATAATCGGCTCCCCAATATTGGGATGATATTCCCAACACCACTGATTGAGGAGCGCCAATGCCTAGACCCAGTCAATCGTTCTGGCACATCCTGTTCGCATGCATGACTGTCACGGCCGGAGTGCCAAGCCTGAGCCTTTCGCAGGGACTAACTGCCTCCCAGCCTCCGGTCGAAGACATGACGGCTGGCGGCACCATGATGGTGAATGTTGCGCCGGAACTGCTCAGCGCATTGGAGTCTGATGCTGGTCTTGGCCTGTCCGAGCAGGCCTCGAAGAGCCGGACTTTCCGGGTCTATATGGTTGCGGGCACCGGAGAATTAGGGTCCATCGGCGACGGGGGACTCGCGACTCGAGCGCGTCTGTGGTTTGCGGCCGGCGTTGCGGTGGATGCAGCGGGGAATATTGTGATTGCGGATTCGTTTAATAACCGGGTTCGCCGGGTGGATGCCGCAAGCGGAAAGATCGAGACCGTGGCGGGGACGGGACAGCAAGGATTCTCCGGTGACGGCGACTTGGCAACAGAGGCGCAGTTGAACAGCCCCTCGGGAGTGGCGATCGACGACAAGGGCAATATCATCATCGCGGACAGTTTCAATAACCGGATTCGGATTGTCGACGCTCGGACGGGAATCATTTCTACGGTCGCCGGGACCGGTGAACAGGGATGTTCGGGGGACGATGGGCTTGCGGTGCGGGCTCAATTGAGTGGGCCGACTGGTCTCGCGCTGAGTGCCGACGGGGCTCTTTTCATTGCGGATAGCGGGAACCACCGCATTCGGAAGCTGGACCGTGCACAGCAGATTATTGTGACGGTCGCCGGCAGCGGTATTGCGGGAGAGGCTGGGGATGGCGGGCTTGCTGTGCAGGCTGAACTTAATGATCCGAGCGGAGTGGCCGTCGACCGGAACGGCCACCTGTTGATTGCGGACACGATGAACAACCGAGTGCGTCGTGTGGATGCGGCCAGCGGGATCATGAGCACCGTCGCCGGAACCGGGGAAGAAGGATTCGACGGCGATGGGGACAGTGCCACGCTTGCTCGGCTGATGCAGCCGTCGGGGATTGCCGTCGATGCCGAAGGTGCCGTCTATCTCAGCGATACGTTCAACAACCGGATCAGGCGGATTGATGGGGTGTCTGGAATCATCACGACGGTAGTCGGCACGGACCTTCGTGGGCATTCAATCAATGGGATGCTTGCAGAGACCGCTCCTCTAAACAACCCAATGGGACTCACCAGAGATTCTTTGGGGAATCTTCTCGTTGCGGATTCAGGCAATCACTGTGTGCTGCGAATCATGCCGTAAAGCAGCTGCATCGTATCCGCTTCAGTTGGACTCAGTCGATAACCGGAGCATGATCATTGCCTCCGAACCCCTGATCCGGGCTTGATCGTTTTCCATAGCGATGTGGTATGGCACTGGTCGCATTGGGAGCCGAAACCACCCTCATGCTTGTCGTCGTTCTTGTGGCAGCTGCTGCAGGTATTCGAGGTGATGAGCTTTCCCTTCATCGGTTTGTGATGACAGTTGTAGCAATCGACCTTCTTGTGCCCACCATCCAGCTTGAATTTGGTCCGCGCATCGTGATCGAAGTCCCATAACTTCCAGTCGCGTGCGGTATGGCAGGTTTCGCATTGTGTGCCGAACCGCCGCTTGTGCACATCTTCCTTTGCATGGCACCCGACACAGTCTACTGGGGCATCTTTAAACAACAATGACTTGTGACACTTCCGACAGTCGAGAATGTCGTGTTGCCCGCGCAGCGGGAAGCGGGCCTTGTCGTGGTCGAAAGACACGGCTTTCCAGGATGCTTCACGATGGCAGGTTTCGCACTGCTGGCCTTCCTGCCCCTTATGCTTATCGTCTTTTTTGTGGCAGGCATAACACTCCGTTGAGGTCTTCTCCTTGTACAGATGGCCTTTGTGGCAGCTGTCGCATCTCAGCCCCACGTGTTTCCCTCGAAGCGAATACTTCGTCTGCCGGTCGTGGTCAAAGCGGACGTCCTTCCACTTCTGCTCGTTGTGGCAATCCCCGCACATGCTCCCGAATGATCCTTTATGTGTATCGTCTTTCTTGTGACAGGCCATGCAGTCGGTCGGTGTCTTGTCCTTATAGAGTAGTCCTGTGTGGCAGCTTATGCAGGTCGTGGTTCTATGTTTCCCGCTCAGCGGGTATTTCGTATCCCGGTCGTGATCGAATCGAATGAGTTTCCAACTCTTTTCTCGATGGCAGGTCTCGCACTGGTCGCCAAACGCGCCTTTGTGCTTGTCCTCTTTGCGGTGGCATGCCTGACAGGCCGTCGGCGTTTTCTCTTTGGCCACGGGAACCCTGTGGCATTCCTCGCAGGTGACGAGTTCGTGCGCGCCCAGCAGGAGATATTTTGTATCGCGGTCATGATTGAACGACGAAGGTTTCCACGTCTTTTCCGAATGGCAGGTCTGGCATTGCACGCCAAAGGCAGCGTTGTGGATGTCGTCTTTCCTGTGGCAGGAGCCGCAGTCGGTCTTCAGTTTATCCTTGTAGAGCTGGCCGGCATGACAGCCGCGGCAGTTCACGCTCCGATGCTTCTCGCGCAAGGCAAATTTGGTATCCCGATCATGATCGAAGGTGATCTCTTTCCACGTCCGGTCTGTGTGGCAGGTCTGGCATTTCTCGCTATAGTCTCCTTTGTGCACGTCGTCTTTCTTGTGGCACGCGAGACAAGTCAGTGGAGTGGGCCGGTACTTCCGGTCGAGATGGCATCCTTTGCAATCGACCTTTTCATGCTTGCCGAGCAGCGGGAATTTCGACTTGTTGTGGTCAAAGAGGTGGGTATCCTTCCACTCTTTTTCTGTATGGCATTGTTCGCACGCTCTGCCTAGGGCCTCCTCATGCTTGTCGTCCTTCTTGTGGCAGGCGTAACAGGCAGTGGGGGTCTTCTCCTTAGCCGACGGCAGGGTGTGGCAGCTTTCGCATTTCGTGGTCTTGTGCTTGCCTAGGAGCGGGTACTTGGTGTCCTTGTCATGGTTGAACGGGGAGGTTGTCCAATCCTTTTCGCCATGGCAGGTCTCGCATTTCTGACCAAAGACGCCTTTGTGATAGTCGTCCTTCTTATGGCAGGACACGCAATCAGTCTTGAGTTTATCCTTGTAGAGATGGCCGGTATGACAGCTTTCACACTTGGCGGATTTGTGCTTGTCCCGTAAAGGGTACTTGGTATCCCGTCCGTGGTCGAAAATAATCTCTTTCCAATTCGTTGCGGTGTGGCAGGTCGCGCACGTCTCGCTGAAGTTGCCTCTATGTATGTCGTCTTTTCTGTGGCAGGCCATGCATTCCGATGGTGCGTCCCGATATTTGATCTTGGGTTTGTGGCAGGCCTTGCACTCGGTTTTCTTGGGGGCGGCGTGGGCTCCTGTGAGGGCGAAACTCGTTTGAGTGTGGTCAAAGGTGGATTCGTTGATCGGCGCGATGTGCTCTTCTCGCCCTTTATGCTCGGTATGGCACTCGCGACATTCCCGTTGTTCTTTCAGTCGGCCATGAAAGTGCTGCTTGTTTTCGATATCCTGGCGGACGTCTTTATGGCAGTCCTGGCACAGCTGAGTTTGCGCCGCCTTATCGAACCGCTTGTGGCATTTGGCGCAGGTCTCTTCCCATTTGGCGTGTCCCTGAATAACCTGGCCCGGCATTAAGGCCGATTCAAGACTGTCGGCCCATGCGTATTCGATCGGTCCCAGTGAGATGAGCAGGATGGGGAGCAGGAACAATGTAAAGCCGACGGACATGGCATGCCGGAACCCCCATCGGCGGGATCCGTCAGCTATGGGCGGGCAAGAGGTCTGGACCGGAGATCGCATGCGGGGCCATCGCTAGTCGCTACGCGAGGCTGACGTCCACGCGACGGTATTGCCTTGATAGGTGCCAATGAGAACCGCGCTCATGCCGACCGAGAGTTCCGCAAAGAAATTGCTTCTTCCGAGGATTCCATTGTGTCCATGAAATCCACTCTCGGGGATTGCGGATGTATCGATTGTCGATCCGAGCAGAACCAGCCACGGATTCGAGAGGTTCGTGACATATCCCTGCACTCGAACGTGAGAGGACGGATCGCTTCTCTCCACTTCCTTTGCCCGGATGGCATGGCCTCCACGCAATCGTCCGTGTATCTGGAGATGGTCGCCGCTGCGAAGATCGCTGATCCTTCTGGGATCCCCCTTGCCGGATAACTCCGTCTGACCGTCGAATTCGATGGTCAACCCGCTCAAGCCTGCCAAGGTGAGGGTATTCGCAGTCGGATCGATGGCAGCCACATTCGCCTGCAGTTCCGTCTCCGTTTCAAATTCCACCTTCGTCGCGGTGACGATGCCGCCAACCAACGGACCGTGCACCTCCAGATGGCTGCCGACCAATATATCGCCGAGCGTTCCCCCTTCGAATACCGTCCCTGAGTTTGTCTGTACATGCACGTTATTTATAAAGAAGTCGCCCGGCCCGTTTACCCATGTCACAAAGTCTTCGACTTCTGTGTCCTCAACATCTGACACTCCGAGCGCCTTGGGCTTCACGTTCGTTGCCCTCAGCCACGCTCCGTAGGGGCCAGGTCCTCCCTGCCCCCACTCATCACCTAAGACGAATACAACCACTCCATTCCATGTTGGGCTCTGGTTGGTCAGAGTGGGCATTGAGCTGGTGTTTGCTTGCGAATAGCGGATGACGAGGGAGCCCACTTCAAATGTTCCGGCCGCAGGGACGTGATTCTTAATCAGTCCCTCAATCTCATAATGAGGGGCGCCGGTATGGGGTTGGATCAAGGTCGCGAGGATCGTGCCGTCTCCCGTCACGAAGCCGCTGATCTCCACCAGCGTGTTAGCGACCTTGGCGGGATCGAGAACGTGGAGAGTTGTTCCCTGCAGTGAGGCATCAATCTCAGTTTTCAGATTCAGTGAGACGATTTGCCCGAGGACGACCAGGCTGAGGCCGTCTGCGGCCACGGATTGCACAACTCCTTCGACCGTCTCTTCGTACGTAATCGTGTGGGCCACTTGGGTCAGGGTCTTGTTCGAGCCGTATTCGACCGTCCGCGTGCCGTTGACGAGCACGACCATTCCGATCTTCAGGCGGTTCTCTGTGGTACAGGCTTCGTGGTCGATGCAATAGAGGGTATTGGTATTGTCAAATTCCGTTCCGGAGACGAATACGCTCCCGAATTTGGTCACAGGGCCGGACGAGACCGTTTCGACGGACCCGGTCCCGCCGATTCCGCCACCGGCTTGAGGTGCGGGTCCCGCAGGACTACAGGAAACGATCGCCAGGAAGAGGGCGGTAAGGCCAAGGAGGCTATGTAGTAACCGTGATCTCATAGTCTTCGATTTAGAGCAATGAACGTGCCTTAGGATTCTTTATCGAGTCGTTCCTCAAAGTGATACAGGCCAAGCCCGACCCGGACTCGGCCGGTTCCCTTCGAAGCTGGATTGACGTCGCGATCGCGATGCGAGAGCCACCGATCCAGCGCCTCCAGGAGTTCCTGGCTTTGCGCAGCCGCCAAGATCTGAAATTCCCTGGCCGCTTCGACCGGCACGTTGTCGTACATGACTTTGCGCTGCATGCGAGGCTTGGCGGGTTTCTCGTAGAGGTTATGGTCGATGGTGGCAATGAGATCAGCCGTATCGCTGCCGAGAATGTTGAGTTTTTCCGCCGAGCCCTTTTGGGGCACATACCCGCGGGCCAGTAAACAGATCCGACCGTCCTTGAGCTGTTTGACCGCTCCGGCCCGGAGCAGCTCATCCAGCATGGCTCGAGCCGGCATATCCCCGCTGTAGCGTTTCACCAGTTCGGCAAAGGAGGCTTCTTTGGCTTCCATCCTGAGCGGGTGGGGGTGGCCTTTCCCGTCTCCGAAGTCCGGGTCTCGGACCCATCCAGTAATGACACGGGAAGCGCGATGGTATTCTTCGCCGTCGGCGTGCTGTGCGTTGTCCGGTCGGTTCAGCAAGCGCTGGACTTCTTTCCGCGTAAGTCCGGTCAGAATGGCAATGCGGGAGACGGTCTGCTTCTTCCCGGCGATTCCAAACTCGCTATTGGCAACGTCGACGTAGGCTTGCTTGGCCAATTCAGCCAGAGTTTGATGGGGGACGTTATTCCGAAGCAGGATTTTGACTAAGGGCCGCAGGAGTTGAAGCGTTGCGGCGGACAGGTGGCGCTGAGATTTCGAGTGCGGCATGTTGGGAATATAGTCCCAGTCACCCTGTTGAGGCAACTACCCCAGTTGTAGGGTGAAGGCGGTATCTGTCGGTCAGCCCTACAGGACTTCGTTGGCGATTGAAAGAGCTGCCCAGGGGGGGATGAGGTGGCCCAGGCGTCTAGTCTACTGGAGTCGCGCCCTGTGCTACCGAGCCGCTTGAGTCTTGTCAGCCGGTTTGGCCAGGAGTTCAGTTTTGGCCGGAATCTGATTGAGGAGATCGGGGCGGGCCTGGAAGACGCCTTGGAGGCGCTCGCCGGTGGCATAGATGAGGTTGCCGGCCTGGCTGCCGAGCGTAAGGCGGCCGGCGATCTTGCCGTCTCTCCCGGTGGCCACAAATTCAGCGGTCGGTGCAACGAGCCCGTAAGGGGCCAGGGCGGCCGCTTGCTTGGTGACCCGTTCTTCGGCGGGGAGATTGGCCACGCGGCTGACGAGCAGATCAGCGGCTTCCTGACTCAGCTTCTCGGTCGGTTGATCTTCGAGGACCCACTGGCCATTCTCATTGATCAATATGTACTGCTTATCCCGCGTTTTGACCGACAGCATCGCGATGTCTGTGTAATCCACTCCTAGCAGGCGCTTATCCTGGAGGGTAAAGAGTTCACGCGACAGATCTTTGATGACCAGCGGGTTAATCCGGTAGAGCGGCGCATCCGGTCTGGTTTCGGCAAAGGCCTCCCCGCTGTCAGGATCGGGCTGATAGAGCTTCACCGTCTGGTCCCCGTCGGTGGTATGCAGCGTGATTTTTAGCTTCGGGGCGGTCAGCGTCTTGGCGATCTCGGTCCGTTCAGGGCCGGGATCGATGATGCCGAGCGCCTTTAGATCTTCCAGTTTGAACAGGAGCGAGCGGACTTCCGTCTGGTCCGCCTCGGCTTCGATCGGGTAACGGATTTTCCAGGTCGGCTTTGGTTTGTTCTTCGACAGGTTGTAGAGCACGATTTCAGTCGTCGGGTAGGTCAGACGCACCCGGTCGAGATCGGTTTGCACAAACTGTAACAAGTCCTTTCGGCGGAACGTCAGCAGGGTTTTATTGACGAAGCTTTTGGTGGTCAGGTCTGTCAGGAGGACGCTGTGCGAGGAATGACGATGGACATAGAGGGTCGATGAGAGGGGACCGTTGTCGCCGATCGACAGGGTTTCCTGTTGCGTGCCTGCGGTGACGGTGATGGTCGTAATGGGTTGCTCGAGTCCGAACGGAGCCAGGGAGCTGGGTTTTTCCTCGACGCTGCGGAGAACCTTCCCAGTCACGAGCGCCCGAATCATGGATTGCACTTCCCGCGTATCGGCGTCGGTCTGGAGCGGAGCGGTAATCGCCCAGCCCTTCTGGTCTCGGCGCTTCATCTCCACCGCACCCTGCGGCGTGGAGACAGTGAGGCCGGTGATGTCTGTCTCAGTAAAGGGAAGGAGGCTCTGTTGCGCGACGGCCTGTTTTTCTTCGCTCTGCTTCGCCGGCAATTCGACGAAATAGAGGTAGCCCCCCAGTCCCGCCAGAATCAGTAGCAGCAATAGTGTGGGCCAATAGCGCATAAGGTTACAGGCGGCGGCGTTTTCTCCAGACCATCACACCGGTCAGCATGGTCATGATGGGGAGGAAGAGGACTTGAATGTAGAGCAGAGTCCGCTCTTGCGTGGGATTCGGAGTGAAAGGCCGGAGTGCCGGCTCTTTGGGAACAATGGAGATCAGGTCCCGCTCCTCGGCAAGCCATCCGGTGGTATGCAGGAAGAAGTCGGTGTTGCCGGGGAAGTTAAAAAACGCATTGGTGGCGAACGTCGAATTGCCCACGACCACGATAGCCGGCCTGGGCTTCCCTTCCTCCGGAGCCTTCTTGGGCGCCAGCGCGACGGCGAGCGGCAAGGGACCCTTCACGTCTTCTTTTTCATTCAAGCTGACGACGCGCCCTTGCATGTTGGTCTCGGCCCAACTGTTCGGCGATGTCCGCGCCAGCGGCACGTAGTCCCAGTCTTTTCCCGTCTGCTCGTCGAACGTCAGGTGACGGGCGAGCGGGAACAGCACCGCCGCTGTCAGGTCCTGGGTAATTTCATGCTCCGTGAATGTGCGGACCAGGAGGGAAGTCAGGTCCCCTTGGGCCAATCGATCCTGGAGATCGACGAGCACCCCCGGGCCCAGGCCCAGTCCGTAGTGGGCGAGCAGGGGGTCCAGCTCGGTCTTCGTATCCGGGTCGACCATCAGGAGTAGGTGCCCGCCCTTGTCCACGTAGGTTTGAATGCGGCTCTGCTCTTCCGGAGTCACTTGGTTCCGAGGCCCGGCAAGAACGAGCACGGCGGTGTCGTCCGGTACGGCCGCGTCCTTCAGCAGCGAGAGTGTGCCGATGTCGTAGCCCTGTTTGCTCAGCGCTTCTTTCGCCAGCGACAGGCCGTTGCGCTCTTTGTCTTCCAGGCTGCGCTCGCTGTGGCCCTCCAGAAAGACAATGCGTTTCTTAGCGGGCTTGGAAATACGGAGCAGTGCGCCGGTGAGTTCGACTTCCGATGGACTGGTGATGCGAATCGTTTGTCCGTTGCTCTCAAAGATGGCCGTGTCGGTCCGGAAGATGCCGTAGTTCTGTGCGATCTTCGGTTGCCGTTCCGGATCGACGAATTCGACCGTGAGCTTATTCGAGGCTTGGCGATAACTTTCGAGCCGCTCTTTGTAGCCGGTATAGCCGGGGTCTTTCTCGCGGGTGAAGACCGTGATCTTGACCTCTTGAGGCAGACTGCGGAGTACGCGATAGGTCTGTGGCGCCAGGGTGAAGTTTTGATTCTCCGAGAGATCCCAGCGGATCGAATGGCGCGACGCCAGAAAGTTCACAATCACGAGAATGGCCGAGACCAGCAGGATCATGAGAAGGCTGTTCGCACCCATATGGGTCGAGCGACGGCTGGAGAAGGCTTTCACGGCCTCGAAATGCAGGATAAAGAAGAGGACCAGGCACAGGAGCGCCAGTCCTTCCGCAATCGTGACGGCCCATAGCAAATCCGGGCTGAGGCTGTAGGCGATCAGGCCGGCGACGGCCAGCACGGTTCCAATGATGCCGAGCGGGAGGACTTTCAGGCTCATTTCCACCTGGTTGATTCCACCACGCGGTGGGTGAGAAAGAGCATGAAGACGAGGCTGCTGAAGAAGTACACCAGGTCTTTGGTGTCGATCAGGCCGCGCACCAGACGATCGTAATGATCCATGAACGAGACGTAGGAGATGATCTGTCCCAGCATTGTGTCGCCTAACAGGGCGCCCAAGCCCGAGATCAACCAGATGAGCAGCAGCATGCCGAAGCTGAGAAACGCCGCGACGATCTGATTTTCCGTGATCGCGGAGGCGAGCAGGCCCACGGAGATAAAGAGGGCACCCAACAAGGTCATGCCGAGATACCCGGTCCAAATCGGGTTCCAGTCGAAATCGCTGAACAGCATCAGGACCGTCGGCACGAGGCCGGTCAGGCCGAGGAGGCTCAGGAAGACGAGAAATACGCTGACGAACTTGCCGGCCACGATCTCATTGATACCGATCGGCGAGGTCATCAGAAATTCGAAGGTGCGCAGTTTGCGCTCTTCCGCAAAAAGCCGCATCGTTAGAATGGGCAGAATAATGAGGAGCACAAACCGCATGCTGGCAAAGAGATTCCGGAAGACCAGATCGTTCAAGTTCAATTGAGCCTGGCCGCCTTGCATCTGCATGATCTGAATGGCTTGATAGCCGGCGTAGACCACGTAGAGGTAGGACAAGAACCCGAAGATGAGCAGAAAGATGGCTCCGACGACATAGACCACCGGAGACACAAAGTAGCCGCGCAGTTCTTTCGCGATAATGGCCTGCACCGGAGTCATGAAGCGGTCTCCTGTGTGGCCTGGGGAAATTCGCTCACCTGGTCGGCTTGGGGCGTCATGCCTTCTTCATGGCGGGTCAGTTGCAAGAACACGTCTTCAAGTGTCATGGAGATCGTCCGTAATTCGAGGAGGCCCCACTGATTGGCGATGATGAATCGGGCGACCTCGTCACGCTTGTCCTGACCCAGCGCGCATTCAAGGAGAAACGTCCCGGAGGACTGGCCTTGAAACACATTCAGAATCCCTGAGATGGATTGGAGCTTGGCCAGGCAGTTGTCCGGCGGCGTCTTGATCGTCACAGAGATTTTTTCAGAATGCCGGAGTCGCGCAGAAAGCTGATCGGGGGTGTCTTCGGCAACGATTCGTCCGCCGCTGATAATGACAACCCGCTGGCAGACGGCGGTGGCTTCGGGAAGAATGTGCGTGCTGAGAATCACGGAATGCGATCCGGCCAGACTCTTAATCAAGTCACGAATTTCGATGATCTGTTTGGGATCCAGCCCGACGGTCGGCTCATCGAGGATCAAGACCGGCGGATCGTGGAGGACCGCCTGGGCCAACCCGACGCGTTGCCGGTAGCCTCGCGACAGGTTGCCGATCAGGCGATGGCGGACGGTACCCAGGGCTAACTTCTCAATGGATTGATCGATGGCCGTCGTGAGATTTTTTCCGACCATGCCGCGCATCCGGCCCACGAAAGTGAGATATTCCGAGACGGTGAATTCCTGGTAGACCGGTGGCGTTTCAGGGAGATAGCCGATGCGGCGTTTCACTTCGAGGGGCTGGTCGGCGCAATCAAAGCCTGCGACTCTTGCCGTGCCCTCGGTGGCCGGCATGAAGCAGGTGAGGATGCGCATGGTGGTGGTCTTTCCGGCGCCGTTCGGGCCGAGAAAAGCCAGTACCTCGCCTTTGGCCACGGAAAACGTGACCCGGTCGATGGCCGTGAGGTTCCCATACCGCTTGGTAATGTTCTGAACGTCAATCATGCATGTCGTGTCGGGGTGGTCAACTGTGAAGGAGTTCGCAGTACACTCGCACTGAACGAGCACATCGTCATCACGTTTCGGATCTTACTGAGTCCGCCGGGATCAGTCAATACGGCACCGGCCGACACCGATGGCCAGCGATATCCGCAGAAGCAATCTTTACAGTTGGGGAGTGACCTGCTAGAGTTTTTCGCCGCGCATTCGAATACGATTTGTCGCTGACTCGATCATCGTCTTTTAATTTTTCTCGCAGAGGAGGTCCGTGTGAAACAGATGGCTTGGGGGGCAATGCTACTGGGGAGCCTGGTGTGGGTAGGGGGATGTGCGGGTAAGGGTGAAGCGGTGCCGATGAATGTGGGACTCACGCCCGCAACAACATCGACTTCGTCGGCTCCCGTCAGCTCGGTCAAAGTGGTGGTGATTCCTTTCCAGGACGACCGGTCTGACCGCACGAAGCTGGGGACTCGTCACTCGCTCTGGGGTTCCGATCAGGTCTTTACCGTCAAGAGTGGGACGATTGGAGAAGCCACGGCCAAAGCCTTCGCCGACTATCTGACCCGTAAAGGATGGCGGGCGCAGTATGCGGCCTCTGCCAGTCAGGCCGGAGGGGCGGATGTGGTGATCTCAGGAAAGATTCTCGAGTTGTCGGCTGACGCGCATGGAGTGGTCGGGTCCACGGATATCACTGCAAAGAATAAACTGACCGTTCAAGCGGCCAACCAGGCGGACGGAAGTTCGATCACCAGCACCAATAGCCACACGGGGAACTACACCGTGTTCTGGTATGCCCCGGAAGACGGAGAGGAACTTGTGAGCGAGGTGCTGGAACGGAACTTTGAAAAATTCATGAGCTCGACCAAATTCGATGGAGCGGCATTGCGCTTCCGCTAGTAGCACTCTGGTCCGGGAAGCCGACTCCAGGTCGGCATCCCGGACTCTTGGCAGTCGTTTTGGCCGATACTATCCCCGGCTGCTGGTTGACTCTCCTCCCATGCTCCCTATATATAGCGTTACCGCGTTTTCTCGAAGACATGCCGCTTTGTTCGTTCTCGTACCACCGATTGTGAATGTGCACGGAAGTTTCCCCCGTACGAAGGTAGGGGGGGAGGAGTACTCAGTCGGTATTGTTGAGGTCGGCAACCTCCCGTAGGCTGACACCTGTGAGCCAGACGTCCTAGCCTACAAGTGGAGGATTGAGTGAAGATGACACACCAAATCTGTATGACGCATTCGCGCACCAGCCTTTCCGGGATTCTCCTGGCTGCCCTCTGTTTGTCCTTCGGGGCCTGCTCATGGGTGCCGAAGGGGGAAACGGGGCTGGATGTCGGGATCAAGGACCGGGGCATTGCCTCCTGGTATGGGGAGCAGTTTCATGGCAAACAGGCCGCCAACGGGGAGCTGTTTGACATGCAGGCCCTGACCGCCGCCCACCGGACTCTCCCGCTCGGCAGCATGGTGCGGGTGGTGAATTTGACCAACGGGAAGCATGTCCGCGTTCGGATCAATGATCGTGGTCCCTATGTGAATGGTCGAATCCTCGATCTCTCCCAGGCGGCAGCGGTGAAGCTGGGCATGGTCCAGAACGGACTGTCCGTGATTCAATTGGAAGTCGTCGGAGATCGGCGTCCGGACTTTGTCCTGGCGGAAGAAGAAGCCCCTTCTACACAATCCGCGCTCCTCAGTGTCCATCACCTTGACCCGCTTGCCATCCGGGTTCCTCCCGTCTCCACATTGGGATTGCCGGTTTCCTCGGCCGGGCCTCGCCCTCGCATCCTGCCGACTGATGTGCTGATGCAGCGGCGTATTCGTCGCGTGCCGTCCCTCTTAGCGGCCGACCATACGGCCCATACCGAAAACATTACGCTCGTCATCGGATAGGGACGGAGTCGGCGCGGTTGACAGTGCCGGAAGGTCTCCTCTACACTGGGCCGTCAAAATTCAAGGGCAGATCACGCCTATTATCGATTTGAGGAAGAGGAGTCAGACGGCATGGCGAAGAAGACGGCAGGAGAATCCGAAGAAGCCAAGTTGAAGAAGAAGCTTACCACCAAGAAGGCGGATGATGGCGGAGCCGCAGTGCGGGCCTTGCGGAAACGGTTGAAGCGGGAACAGCGCCGCCGCCGATCCTTGGCACTCAGGCAGAAGCATGCGGCAGGAAAGAAGGCCGCGACCCCTGCGAAGTAGTCCGTTCATCATTTTGTGCGAGCGAATGTTGTAGGATTGAACTATGGAACACCCCAAACAAGCATCCCCGTCCGCAGAGACCTCAGCCTCGCTTCCTGCCAGCGATGAGTTGGCGGACAAGGTGGCTGAAGACCTGGCGTTGACCCCTGCGGCTTCTCAGGAGCTCGTGGCAGCCGCTCCTGACCAGGTCATCCTGGAAGAAGAAAAGGTCAAGGACGAGATCGAGATTCAGATCGATCTCCTCAGCGATCCGGACTGGGTGGTGCGGCGGGAAGCCGTCATTACGCTCGGCGAGATGGGGGACGAGCGGTGCGTCGAGCCGCTGTCACGCGCGCTGCGCGACGGTGACTGGCAGGTGCGCGAAGTGGCCATCGAGGCGCTCGGGCAGGTCGGCTCACCGGCCGTCGAAATTCTCTTGAAGCTGCTTCGTGACTGGGATGTGCGGAAGTACGCCATCCTGGCCCTCGGGAAGATTCGTGATGAACGGGTCCTGGATCCCTTGATGGTGCAGCTGCGGAACGACGAGTTCAAAGATGACGCGATCAATGCGCTCGTGGAACTCGGTGAGCCGGCGGTGCCGAAGTTTATCGCCGCGCTGAAGGATAGAGAAGAGAGCGTCCGCCAGAGTGCCGTGTTGGGATTGGGCCGGATCAAACACAGCGAGTCGATCGATCCGCTCATCGCCATGTTGCAGGATAAAGACTGGTTTACCAGACTGATTGCGGCGGCCGCATTGGAATCGATCGGCGACGACCGGGGGCGTGAGGCAATCAAGCCGTTGCTCAAGGATCCCGATATGGTGGTGAAAATGCGTGTCGAGCGGATCCTGGCCAAGTGGAAGAAGCAGCCGGTGTCCCAACCGGCGAATGCCTAGCTTACCGGCTCAGTTCTTTGTCCAGTCTCAGTTGGATCTCATCGAGCCGTTTCATCGGCATCGATTTCCCCATCGCCACTTCTAAACGTACTTCCCGCAACAAGCTGGCCAACTCCCGTACTGCGTCGAGTGTAGGATCGGCCTTTGCGCCTTTCGTCGCGAGTTCCAAGACCGTGACCGCTTCCCCCAGCTCCTTCGCCGCGTCCCCGAAGTTGCGATCAAACAGGTTGGCCTTCGCTTGCACGACTCGTGACTTCGCATCCACGAGCCCCTGGCGCCGCCGCAGATCTCGCTCAATACCCTGCGTGGTATCCAGGACGTTGCGCGACAACTTCGTGATCGATTCCTGAAGGTCGGAGACGGTGTGCTGGAGTGTGCCGACCGGGCGTTGACCGACAAAGTACCCTGCCCCGAATGCAGCGGCGATCAGAATCAGGGTTCCGAGAAATTTGAGCATGGGCCTCCGAATGTCTAGGGCCGACGCGCGGGGCGTGCGGCGCGTGCGGTCTGTTGCAAGAGGCTGCCGGCTGCGGCGATCCGCACGGCCTCATCGGAGTCTTGCAGCCCTTTCAGAAGAATCGGGATTACGGGTCCGGAGAGCTTCCCCAAGGCCTTTGCGGCCATGAGCCGCGGGAGCGGTTGTTGATCCGTGAGCAGCGCCTGTAGCACCGACAACGCTTCCTTGTCTGACGTTGCGCTCAACGCTTGGGCCGCGCTTCCGCGAATGGACGGGTCCGGATTTCTGGCCAGATCGGTCGCCATGAGCAAGACTGAGGAATCGCCCAGTCGAAGCAGGCTTTCCGCAGCGCTGGCTCGCACTTGTAGGCTGGGGTCTCTGGTGAGGGCTTGCAACAAGGGACGATTCTCTTTGAGCCCTAACCGGCCCAGGCTGCCCGCTGCCACACCGCGTACCATCGCCATTTCATCGCCCAGCGCATGGGTCAGCGGGGCGACTCCTCCGGGGGATCCGAACTCTCCCAGTGCTCCGGCGGCAAAGGCCCGCACGGATGGATTGGGGTCATACACCGCCTGACTGAGCACGGCCAGACTTGCCGGCCGTTTCAGCCGGCCCAGGACACCGATCGCGGCCATACGGACTTCGGCATCCGGCAAGGTGGCGGCGTTCGTGATGTCGATGAGCATGTCGGTCTGGCCCATTTTATAGAGTGCCGCATAGGCGAAAATGGCCTCGGGGCCTTCTTCGGTTCTGCCGATTTCAATCAACCGGGGTTTCATCTCCATGACACGGGCATCGCCCAGCGCATTCATGGCGGCGATGCGGACGCTCGGCGCCTCGTCGTTGATCGCCCGCTTCAGCGCGCCTGACTTGGCGGCGAGACCGGCGCGTCCGATCGCTTCTGCGGCGCGTGCGCGCACCAACACCGAGCTATTCAGCAGACCGTCTTCCAACAGCGGGCCGGTTTCCGGAAGACCCAGTTCGGCCAGGACGGTGTAGGCCGCGATTCTCACATGCTCTTTCTGATCGCGCACGCGGCTGGTCACGAGGCTGAGCGCGAGAGGGCTGAGCAACGTCAGATCGTCCGCTTGGCCGTCAGTCTTGATACGAGGATACAAAGGCAGGGCTTCTTCCCCGCGTCCGAGTTTCACAAAGCTCTGGAAGGCCAGGCGGAGCATTTCTTTTGACGGCGTGGCGTCTTTAGGGAGCGCCTGAAAGTGTTGCACGACGGCCGGGTAGTCGCCTGCTTTAAAGAGAGCGGAGAGGTCTTTGTCTTGGGCGGAAGTCGGGGAGGTCGCCGCCAGGGTTTCAATCGGTACTGCAAGTAAGAGAGACAGACCAGTCATCACGGCGTAGCAGAGTGCCACAGCAACGGCACTCCGCTGCGCACGATATGGAAGTCCCACTGCGGAGGCTTTTACCATGACGACGGCGTGCGGGCAGAGGCTCCGCTGTACATCGTCTCGACGTAGTCCTTGACCATGCGCTTCGTGCAGAACTGAGGGGCGACAGTCCGGATACATTCCTTCACCATTTGGAGCCAGCCTCGCGGTGTGCCGTCGAGGTCGCGCTGATAGTAAAGAGGTACGACTTCTTGTTCAAGCAGGCGGTAGAGCTCTTCCGAATCATGGACATCCTGCTCGTGTTGGTCGGTCGAGGGCGGCAGCGGATCGATCCCCCAGCCGTTCGCGCCGTTGTAGCCTTCTTTCCACCAGCCGTCGAGCACGCTGCAATTGATCACGCCGTTCAGCGCGGCTTTCATGCCGCTGGTGCCGCTGGCTTCAAGCGGGAAGCGTGGCGTGTTGAGCCACACGTCCACGCCCTGCACCAAGAACTTGGCCATGTGCATGTCGTAGTCTTCGAGAAAGGCGATGTGGCCGCCGAGCTTGTGGTCGTTACAGAAATTTACGACTTCATGGATGAAGTAGCGCCCCGGTTCATCGGCAGGATGGGCCTTGCCGGCGAACACGAGCTGCACCGGCCGCCAATGATTTTGCAACAGACGTTTCAGCCGTTCGAGATCGCGGAAGAGCAACGTGGCCCGTTTATAGGTCGCGAAGCGGCGGGCAAATCCCAGAGTCAAGGCCTCCGGATCGAGCAACGTTCCGCGGGCGATGACTTGCGAGGATTGCAGGTGGCCGTTGATCCAGCCGGTTCGGGCACGCTCGCGGATAAAGCTCATCAACTTGCGTTTCATGAGCTGCCGTACGGCCCAAAGCTGGCTGTCCGGTATATCGCTGACGCGCTGCCACATAGCCTGCTCGTCGCAGCGTTCGGCCCAGTCCGGGCCGAGGAATTTGCCATAGAGCTGGTTCATCTCCGGGCCGATCCAGGTCGGGGCATGAATGCCGTTGGTCACGCTCTTGATCGGTACCAAGTCCGTGTCGAGACCAGGCCAATGGTGCTGCCACATCTCGCGGGAGACCCGGCCATGTTCACGGCTTACGCCGTTCACGTGCGCGGCCTGGTTCATGGCCAGCGCCGTCATGTTGAAACCCTGTCCGCGCGATTCCGGTGTTTCACCAAGCCGGAGGAATTCCTCTCGGCTCAATCCCAATTGTTCCCAATAGCCGGCGAAGTAACGATCCATCAAATGATGGGGGAAGACATCATGGCCGGCCGGGACCGGGGTATGGGTTGTAAAGACTGTGCTCTGGCGAACCAGTTCACTAGCCTCGGCATGAGTCGATCCCTTCTGGACGAATTCACGGATGCGTTCCAGCGCCAGAAAAGCGGAGTGCCCTTCATTGGCATGGAAGACGGCCGGATTGATTCCGAGTTCCCGCAGCATGCGTACGCCGCCGATGCCGAGGAGGATTTCCTGACAGAGGCGAATTTCCTGATCGCCCCCGTAGAGTCGAGCCGACAGTGCGCGGTTCTCCGGATTATTTTCCGGGACATCGGTGTCAATCAAGTAGAGCACAATGCGTCCGACATCGGCTCTCCACACCTGTGCCGCCACCGTACGATGGCCCATCACGACGGTAATTTTGCAGGGTGTGCCTGCTGGGGTGAGGGCTGGGCGGATCGGGGACTCTTCCCGATTGAACGGCGCATAGGCTGCTTCCTGCCAGCCTTCTGGAGTGATCCGTTGGCGGAAATAGCCCTGCGGATACATGAAGCCGATGCCCACGAGCGGCACGCCCAGATCGCTGGCTTCTTTGCAATGGTCGCCCGCGAGGATGCCCAGGCCGCCGCTATAAATGGGGATAGAAATGTGCAGGCCGAATTCCGCCGAGAAATAGGCGATGGACGGGCTCTTCGGATGGCCATACTTCTTGCCGTACCACGTGCCGTTGCCCAGTCGGTATTCGTCAAAGCTTTTCATCACCGCGGAGTAGTGCCGGACAAACATCGGGTCGTGCACGAGTTGCTGGAACCGTTCGGGTTTCACTTCCTGGAGCAGACGAACCGGATTGTGATGGGTGAAGTACCAGAGTGTCGGATCGATCAGTTCGAACAGCTGCCGGGCTTCCAGCGTCCAGCTCCACCAGAGGTTCTGTGAGAGCTCGGCCAGGCGGATTAAATTCTGCGGGAGGTGCTTGGGAATAGGATTCAAGTTCTCGACAGTATCCACACGTGCTCCTTCGCGTAAGGCGCGTTGTAGAGGTTAGAGGCGATCGGCTGAAGACGAGCGGATCGGTTGAGCCGCGGTCAGGCGTGTCCGGTCTTGTGCCATGAGTTCCATTCCTCGGAGAATGCCACGGCGGCGTAGCGTTCGCCAAGGATTTTTGCAACTCGGTTCAGGTGCTTGGTGAGTTGCTGCAGCTCGGCAGGCGTGAGATCCCCGCGAAAGCGTGGATGGAGCCCCCAGCGTGTTTCCACTTCTTCGCCGTTTACGTTCGACATGAGACTTACGAGCTTAATGTCCTGCCCCGTCGGACCTTTCTTGGGAGGCTCTCCGTTGCCGGTGGCGGCAACGGGTTTCTGGCTCGGTGTAGAAGGGGCGGCAGAGGGAGGCGCTTCTCCTTTCAGCACGGCGCTGACGGCTGGAATAATGGCGCTCGCGCACAGGGTTGCGGCGGCGATGACCTGGCCGTTTTGCGGGGCTCCCAATGTCTGGGCGACGCGTTCGGCGAAGGCCTGGAACAGTTCGTTCTTTGCCTTCGAGTCCTCGGTGATCAGGAATTTGTACTTCTCGTAGAGGTCGCGGCTTTCCGCCACGGCGTTACCGACCGTCAGGACGATTTCCATCTGGTCTGCATTGTTACCGAACGCCGGTTCGAGCACGGCCTTGAGCTGCGTCGTCACCGCGTCTTCCAGTCCGTTCATGAACTCCAGCTGGTCCTTGATCGGGATATACAGCGCCGTGAGCCGATCGGTGAGATTGAACATGACCTTGAGAAATTCGAGGTAGATCCCCCACTCATCCTGCCGCTTCAGCTTCAGTGCCTGCTCCGGGGCGTTGCGCTTCATCATCGTAACGGATTCGCCCGAGACGGCGAGCATGAGTTCGGCGAGCTGGCGAAGTTGCGCTTGGTATTCTTTGTTAGCGGTTCCCATAAGTGCTCCTGGTCAAGGAACGCGATTATAGCGGAGGGATGTTTAGGGATGGAAGGGGTGGTTTCGGGGATTTGCGCTGAGACACAATTTTCGTACGTCTTGGGGTAAGGCCGAGTAGGTGCGGCAGAATTGTCGGGCGTTAGGAAGCCCTATTCCTACGCGCAGTTTTGAAATTGCTACCAAGGAGGGGGTTGCGTGGGTTCTCGGCACCCTCTAGAGTGTGAAATCCGTGGCTCCCTAATCGCTTGATACAGCCATGTGCTAGGTGAGCTGCCTCCTCCATGGGCAATACGACGGAGCACCGGTATGACGGTCTTTCCTTGCGTTGCATCATCCACGGTGCAAGTCCTCTTACTCCACCACAGTGAGATAGGTTATTGATGAGCATTCTGCTAGGCCATGCTACGCACGTTTACATTGTCGCGTCATTTCTGGCGGTGTCAGTGCTACTGTTTCTGGCATTATTTCTCTTCCCTGGCTTGCGGCAGGTGTTGCAGTTGCGGCGGGTCATTACAGGTCTTCAGGACTTGGAAGGGAAACAATCCATTGCGCTGGAGCCAGTCTTTCAAGGCGATAAAGTTCTCGAACATCTATGGAAGGAGTTCAAAGAAACCCTACATCAGCAGAAAGAACTTAATCCGAGCTCTGGACAATTTGAAGTCATAGCAGAGAGATCCACGATCCCCGCCGAGGCATTCTTCTGTACGGAAACGCTGGTAGATAATGTGCTCCGGACAGAATTCTTCAAGCATCTTCCTGGGATCCTGACGGGCCTTGGCATCATCGGTACTTTTCTTGGGCTTATCCACGGCCTGCAGGCATTCGAAGTTTCCGAAAGCGCTGCTATTGCCCGACAAAGCCTTAATGCGCTGCTCCAAGGAGTACATCAGGCGTTTCTCGTGTCGGCAGCAGCGATCAGTCTCGCCATGCTGGTTACATTTATCGAGAAGTGGGTGATTGCAGCGCTATATAAATGTGTTGAAACGATTTGCCAGCTGTTGGATGGAAGGTTTCAGGCCGGGGCGGGCGAAGAATATCTTTCTCGTCTTGTGCAGGCTTCTGAGGCCTCCGCAAAGGAGGCCAAGCAACTCAAGCAATCGTTAGTGGGCGATTTGAAACAAATTTTGGAGGATTTGACTGAGAGGCAAATTGCGGCCAACACAATGAGTTCAACGCAGGTAGCGGATCGAATTGTGGCGGGTGTTAACGAGAGCTTGAAAGAGCCACTCACCAATATTAGCGAATCAGTCAAGCAGGTGTCAGGAAATCAGGGCGAGGCAGTTAACAAGTTGCTTACAGACACCATGGCGGCGCTGACCGCACAGCTTCGCGATTTGTTTGGGCAGCAGATTACTGGCATCAACCGGATGCAACACCAAACTATTGATGCAATGGCGGCGGCAGTAGGGAAGCTGGAACAACTGGTTGCGGATATAGGTACTACTGGGGCTCGCGCAACAACTTCAATGACAGATAAGTTAAATGATGCGATTGCAGCGATCGAAGGACGCCAAGCGGCGATGGACACGCAAGTCCAAACCCTGATTCAGCAAATGAGTGCGCAGTTTGGACAGTCGCAGAGCGAAACTAATCAGAAGCTTCATGAAGCGCTTTCCACGATGAGTCAACAAGTAGCCTTGGCAGTCGGCTCGCTCAAGGAAATGGTGGACAGTTCTGCGGACAAAGATGTCAAAAGGCACCAAATGCTCGAGCAAGGCACGACTTCGGCAGTGTCAGCGATATCTGCCGAAGTTCGCACTATTTTGGATCAGTCTGTGGCTACTGCGCAAACGATGAAAACTGCTGTGGACGCTATGGAGCGGATCTCAATAGACGCGGTCACCAAGATGAACCTTGGTGCAGATCGATTGTATGCCGCATCGGAGAAATTCGCACAGGCAGGTAACGCGACGACAAGTACGCTGGATCGTGCCCAAGGGCTGATCAAGCAGATGAGCGATGTTTCCGGAACGCTTGCTGGATCGTCCACGGTGCTTAATGCGGCAATCAATGACTACAAGGCAACGCGCGAATCTCTAGCGGACATGATTGCGGCGCTCAGTGGTTCAGTAGAATCTGCGAGGCGGGAAGCGTCGTTGACTGCCGATATTGTCTCTCGTATCGAGCGATCTGCAGTTGCTTTGCGCGAGGCAGAGGTAGAAGCCGAAAAGTATTTGCAGGCAGTCACAAAGGTCCTTGCCGAAGCACACGCCGCGTTTGGCTCACAGGTTAACTCGACCCTTGAGAAGGTTAACGGGGACTTTCATCAACATTTGCAACGCGCAACGGGTGCACTTGCAGGCGCGATTGGCGATCTGGAAGGCGTGTTCGACAAGTTGCCTGGAAAGTAATGGATGATTGGCACGCGAATTATTCTCAAGCGGGGCGGCAAGGATGAGCCTGAAAAACCATTCTGGATATCGTTCTCTGATTTGATGTCTGCCCTGATGGTGCTGTTTCTTGTAGCGATGAGCGTAGCACTCCTTGCCGTCACAAAGACCGTAACGGAAGCTGAAAAGGCTGAGGCAGAACGAAAGGATGACCTTGAGAAGTTGCTTGCCCAGGTTGAGGAGTCGGCGCAGCAGTTCCCTGGAATTTCAATTGATAAGAACCGAAATGTTATAGATTTCGGGGATAGGGCTCGATTTGAAACGGGTAGTCATCGGTTGAGAGCAGATCAGGCAGCTCTATTGAGGAAATTTGTCCCGCAGGTACTGTCGATTGCTCGAAATCAACTCGGTCAGAAGTGGTTGAAGCGAATTGTAGTGGAAGGGTTTGCCGATCCGCGCGGTACCTACCTTCTGAACTTGAACCTCTCACTGCAACGTAGCCAACGGGTGCTTTGTGTCCTGCTAAGCCAGCCGGAGTCTGGCGAAGTTCGGATGACTCCCGACGAGCAGGAACAGATCAGGGAGTTATTTCTGGTAGGCGGTTATTCTTTCAATTCCGCAAAGACATCTGACGAAGAAAGTAGACGGATAGAGCTCCGTCTTGAGTTCTTCAATGTAGGAGAAGTCCACCCAAGTACCCCCCATATTCCCCGCGGCAACTTTGGCACTTGTGCTTTGGGGGCCGGATGAACGCGCTTGACCAACTTCGTATTGAGCTGGGTCAGGTGAACACAAGACTTCGGCGCGAAGGTTTCGGTTCTATAGCGCCTATGGCAGAGTTGGCACGCAAAGTTGAGCGGCGATTTGGAGCTGGTGCTGCGCCTGACAAGGACGTAATTGCGGCAGCTGTGAGGCAATTTTCTAGGTCTCAGCAGGTTGAGTCATTTCGGGATGTAAAGCTTGTCTGCTTTGGCATTGGCATAGAGGTGCTTCCAGAACAAATTTTCTTGTTACGCGATCCCCGGCTTGTAGGAGTGTTGCTCCATATAGTAGACGGACTTCAGTCTCAGCCCAGAAAGTTCAGGCGCTGTTTCCAGGCGATTATGAACGCGTACTTCGAATATCAACCTAAAGATGAAAATAGTGAAATCCGTCAGTCCTGGAATCAGATTCGCGAATTCTTGAGTGCTGGATTACCTTCAATTCGTCATGAGGCGATGTCAGAGTGGGCTGAGACAGTAGTCGAACACAGCAATTTGTTCGGGGACGATCCATGCGCACGGTATGGACAAGCCGTCCTCGATGGAAACCTGTCTTATGTGCGTGATGTGTTTACTCGGATTGGGATTGCCACGAATTCCTGGGTTCAAACAGATGTATTCATGGGCGCCGTTCGGGCAGCATGTGATTCGAATGATCAGCGATTCAAGAGCCATATTGATGGCCTACTGGTCCTGCTAAGAGCAAATCCTGCGATTCAATTCCAAGGGATAAAGAGAATTCTCGACCGATATGCACGCATGGATTCTCATGGGGAGCATGCGGCACTTCGCATATTTGCCACCGACTTGTTAGGAAATCCCTTGCTGTTATCCAATGTCCCGCGCTGGGAAGGGGTGTCATCGGAAGCGCGGGCAATGGTTTCTGATTGGCTCAAGCTCAAGCTTATCGGGCAATTCTTTGAGTTGCTTAGCCATGACGGTGTTACTGCGTCACGGAGAGTAAAATTTTGGGCGGAATATGTATCGGTTATTGAGAACGTTTGGTTTGTCTTGGGCTCCGGCGCTAGGAGTAATTGGAATCCTGACTTCAAGAAGCTGCGAAGCCTAATGGGTGATCAAGCTCTAAATCTCGAAGGTGCCACTTCCGGAAACAACGCGTTCGTAATGAAGATAGGTCGGCTATTGGTTGTCGAATTCGGAGAGACTGGTAATGCCGCTTACTTATTTGATGGTGGAAACCCGCCATTTTCGCTACGCGGTGCGCTTCACCTTCGGGATGATTTAAAGCATACCCGCAACCTCGGAAATCTAAAGCACTTTGATGGACATGAAAAATGGGAGGAGAAATTTCGCCGCACGATTGCCGAGCATACAGGGATAACAAGGGAAAATGTCTCTTATGGTGTCGGAAACCGTACTCCAAGTAATGGCCGGCGGACAGGATTAGCAGAGCAATCCGGGGGTGTATTTACGCCACGTGAATTTGACAAGTTGTTTAGGGGTTTTTGTGCTGAGCGCGGACTGCGGTTCGTCGATCAGCGCGCAAAGGGTGGCAAACTCATTGTGTATGCGAATGCAGATAATCCAAAGATAAGCGGAACACTAGGTCAGTGGGGCTTTAAATTTGAACATCGCAATGGCGTTTGGATAAAGGATAGATGAGTTTCATAGAGCGATTTCGTACAGCCGAAAGCGAAACACGGAGCCAGGCGCATCTGTGGGTTTCGTATTCCAAGAGTTCGGCGAGTTACATCAGGGCTGAACTCAGGCCAGATAGCGAAGCGATAAAGATCGCGAATCCGTTGGCAGTACACTATCTGAACGAACTGGCCCTGGAAGGGCGGGCGAGGCAAAACGGGAGCACCTATAGTTTGTCGTGGGATGTGATTTATCAGCTATTGGCTGACAAGGAACAAGCCGACGGCTTGAATGTTTTGGAGTTGCCTTCCATTGGAGGTCTTAAACCGGCTTTGCGAAGCGAAAATACTCTCGATGATGAGGACTTCGCTATTGGTATTGATGGCTGGTTCGTAAATGGTGCTCTCATGGGATCGGTGGAATTAACGGGGCCGATTGCTCGAGAGGGGGCGAGCCGTAGTTTATTGGCCAAGGATGTGTTTGCGGTCTTGCGGGCAGTGCAAGACTTTTATGCAGACCGTGAACGTTCCTCTCATTCCAATAGAAGACACTGGGGGAAAATTCGTCGCTTGGCCATGCTTGCAGAGGCAAGGATGGACCAGTTTCTCGCCGATACGATCATCCTGACGCCGGAAAAACTACATATTCAATTGAGCAAGGCCGACGTTGGCGAGGGGAGTGTAGTAGAAGTCCAGCCTTGGTTTGCCGGTGCTCCGGAAAACTGGCTTGTACAGTTTGATACGCGGCGTGATGTGCCGGAGTCTTACAAGATTCTTCGTGAGGATCAATTAATCGAGGTGATCCTCACGCCACCTGTTCGTACTGTTTTACGGGCGATAAAAAAGATGCCGGGTCGCCGAGTGGCCGGCTCATTTGCTGAGAGGTTTCTAAGTAATCCATATGCCACATTGGGAGAGGATGCAGATCTTGTAATTGATGAGAAGCAGTTTGATGAAGCGAGGTATGAGGCTGGAATCGTGTTTCAGCGATTCACCGCTCATTGGCAATTGCGTGATGGTGATATAGCTCAGGCAGGGGTAACCATCACCACTGCAGATACCCAATCTCCATATTCCAAATTAGAGCTGTTCGGTAGCCCTGACGATTTGCGGGCCTTTGCCGTTAAGGTTGAGTCCAAATTGAATACGGGATTGGAGTTATGTGAGTGGCGTGGGCATAGCCTCCACTTAGTCGGAGATACACAAGAGCAGCTTGATATCCTCAAGAGTATTTACGAACGGTGGACTCGACCAAAGGTCAGTATCCGTGCGGCAGAGGTGCTGGACCTTAAGCGATATTCGGAGCGGGTAACAGGCATCGGGGTGCAGCCAAACATTGTCTCTCCTTATATACCAAGAGCTGACAAAGATCCGTGGTTTCCCGAGAGCGGGGCAGAAACCGCGCAGCTAATTTCTGTCGATCTCGGAAACGGAAAGACATTTGAGCTTGGCGTCGATAACAAAGTTTTTAAGACGCTCAAGAAGGCTGTTGAAGAAACACGTTCAAAGGGAGAGACTTTTGTTGAAATACCTGGGATGGCGGATACAGTTTCTGTCGAGGTGGCGGAAAGGCTGCTGAATGAGTTAGCCCCACGCTACGAAAAAGACAAATCTAAAGGCTCCCAATCTGAGGCCACAAAAAAGAGGGAACGAGAAGAACTTCTAATTCAAACAAATATTGGGTCCGCTGAATATCTAGAGTCACGAGCTTCTGAGCTGAAGTTCGATAACCGCACACCTAGTTTGCCTAGCTCATTCAGGCCAGGGATTACGTTAAAGGACCACCAAAAGGTCGGCGTTGCCTGGCTTCAGCATTTGATTTCAAAGTCGCCGCAGTACTGTCGTGGTGCCATTCTCGCGGACGACATGGGGTTAGGGAAAACATTGCAGTTGTTGACAGTGATCGCTGCAGTCTTGGAGGCTGATTCAAATTTAGGACCCATTCTTGTTGTGGCTCCCGTTTCATTGCTTGAGAACTGGAAAGAAGAGGTGGAGAAGTTTTTTAAGCCCGGAGCGATTCCGCTACTTACTCTATATGGCGACTCAATCGGTCGGTTACGAGCAAAAAGCCAGGAGATAGAAAGAGACCTTATTGAACGAGGGTTCAGTCGATTTCTAAAAGAGGGATGGTTGGGTAGTTCAAAAGTCGTTCTAACAACATATGAGACCCTACGCGATCTTGAGTTTTCTCTGGCTGCTGTACATTGGTCCATCATGATTTGCGATGAGGCTCAGAAGATCAAAAATCCGGCCGCTATGGTCACACGTGCTGCCAAAAAGCAGAACGTTGGATTCAAGATTGTGTGCACGGGCACGCCCGTTGAGAATTCGCTTGCCGACATATGGTGTCTGTTCGATTTTATCCAGCCTGGCCTTCTAGGGGCGCTGAATGACTTTGGAGAACAGTACCGTCGTCCGATCGAGTGTGAGACTGATGTACAGGCCCAAAAACTCGAGGAGCTTCGTCTGCTTATTGAGTCGCAAATCTTGAGGCGGCTAAAGACGGAAGTCGCGAAAGAGCTTCCTGAAAAAATCATTGTTAAAGAAGCGCGTACGCTCCTCATGTCTGCTTATCAACGAGAGCTCTATGGTCAAGCGATTGAGCAGTATCGCCTGAGGCATGTTCATGGGTATAACGGAGCTTTCAAGAATCAGCTCGGACTGCTGCACTTTCTACGTAAAGTTTGTACAGACCCTAGAGAGCCAGGGAGGGGCTTTGACCACGAACCTTTGGCTCAGTCGAGGGAAAAGAACCCTAAGCTCGACTGGTTGATAAGGACTCTGGAGCAGATCAAGCGGCAGGGCGAGAAGGCGATCATCTTCTGTGAATTTCGCGACATGCAATTGATGTTGGCATACTACGTTGAGCAGGTATTCAAGCTCCGTCCCGACATCATCAATGGGGATACTGCTGCAGTGGAGTCGAGCGCCGACAGTAGGCAGAAGCGCATCAAAAACTTTCAGTCGGTACCCGGATTTGGAGTCATAATCTTGTCCCCAATTGCTGTTGGATTCGGCGTCAATATTCAGGCGGCGAATCATGTCATCCATTTCACCAGAACCTGGAATCCGGCCAAGGAAGATCAAGCGACCGATCGAGCATACCGCATTGGACAAACCCGCGAGGTGTATGTGTATTACCCAGTTGTTTGCGCGGAGGAGTTTGTCACATTCGATGTCAAGTTGGATCGACTGCTTGAGAAAAAACGTGGGCTTTCTGGGGACATGCTCAACGGTACTGGCAATATTCTTCCGAATGAGTTCGAAGATGTGATTGGTGTTGGGAAAGACGTGTTCGAGGAGCAAATTCTGATTGAGGATGCGGACAGTCTGGAGCCACTCTATTTTGAAGCTATGATCGCGGCTCTTTGGAAACAACGAGGGTTCAAGTCAGTTAAATTAACGCCTGCAAGCGGGGATGGTGGTGTTGATGTGGTTGCCAAGACGATTAACGTGGGTGAACTTATTCAGGTAAAACACTCCTCATCTGAAGCGGGATCTTTAGGGTGGGATGCCGTCAAAGAGATCGTCGCTGGAGAGAGGCTATATGCATTGCAGTTTCCAGGAGTGCGTTTCAAAAAGCTGGCACTGACGAATCGGGAATTCAACGGAAACGCACATTCCCAGGCGGAAATTCTGGGTGTTGAGCTTGTAGGTCGGAAACAGTTAGCAAGTTTGCTGCAAGAATATCGCGTTACGATGACGGAGATAGAAAGTTTCTTGGTCTCACCGGAGCATGTGGTTCTCTAGTGTGATACGGAGAACATGTGAGTTTTGAGCAATACGAGCTAGTAGGTGGTAATTCGTTAGCTCTCGCCATCCCAAATTCTCTAGAAGTGTTTTGTTAGAAGCTTTTACCCGCGATATACCTGCTTGGCGCTCGTTGAGAAGGGGTTCGGCGGTGTGTTATACAGCCCAGCCCGCTCATTGATATCATGTCGCTCGACCATCCCTGGTAACTCATGGAACGAGAAGTTAAAACTTACGTGCTCAAACGCTCCGAGGATGAGGCTGCGCCGCGCAAGCTGTCGATCGATTATGCCGCGGCGTTGAACTCGCAGCAGTTGGCGGCGGTGACGGCGGGGGAAGGTCCATCGCTGGTCATTGCCGGCGCGGGCAGCGGTAAGACGCGCACGCTGGTCTATCGCGTGGCCTATCTCATTGATTCAGGCGTTGATCCATCGAATATTCTCCTCCTTACATTTACGCGCAAGTCGGCGCAAGAAATGTTGCAGCGGGCCGGTGAGCTGATCGGCGCGCGGAGCGAGCGGGTCTGCGGCGGCACGTTCCATTCGGTGGCGAACCTGTTATTGCGCCGTTACGGCCGGTCGATCGGGGTGGAGCCGGGCTTTACGATTCTGGATCGCGGCGATGCGGAAGATCTGATCGCGCTGGTCCGGTCGCAGCTTGGGCTGAATGAAAAGGACAAGCGCTTTCCCCGCAAGGGGACGATCATGGAGATGATCAGCAAGAGCGAGAATACGCTCCGCTCGCTGGAAGAGATCATTCTCGACGAGTTCGGGCACTTTGCCGATCACATCGAAGATTTGAGCCGGTTGAAGACGGCCTATCAGGCGGCGAAGCGGCAGAAACAGTTGCTCGACTATGATGATTTGCTGGTGATGCTGCGGCAGCTGTTACTCTTGGACGAGACGGCGCGGATGACGATCTCACGGCAGTTTCGCTACATTCTTGTGGATGAGTATCAGGATACGAACCGACTGCAGGCCGAAGTGGTCCGGAAGCTGGCTGCCACCCATAATAATGTGATGGTGGTGGGGGACGATTCGCAGTCGATCTATGCGTTTCGCGGGGCGACGTTCAAGAACATCATGGAGTTTCCACAGCTCTTTCCGGGCACGCAGATTTATAAACTGGAAGAGAACTATCGCAGCACGCAGCCGATTCTGAATCTGGCGAACTGCATTATCGACGAGGCGGCGGAGAAGTATACAAAGCGGCTTTTTACGCGGAAGATCGATGGGCCGTTGCCGTCGCTGGTGGAAGCGGGGGGCGAGAACACCCAGTCTCGTTTTATCGCGCAGAAGATTCTGGAGCTGCGCGAAGAGGGCGTGCCGCTAAGTGAAGTGGCGGTGCTGTTCCGGTCCAGCTTTCATTCCTTCGATCTGGAAATCGAGCTGTCGCGCAAGGGGTTGCCCTTCATCAAGCGCGGCGGGGTGAAGTTTATCGAGACGGCGCATGTAAAAGATTTGCTTGCGCATGTGCGGGTGATCGCGAATCCGCTGGATACGGTTAGCTGGAATCGGGTGCTGATGTTGGTGGAAGGGGTCGGGCCGAAGAAGGCGCACGATCTGCTCGCGGCCATTGTGAAGGGCGGGCAGCCATTCGATGTGTTGCGTGGGGTGAGTGGCCGTTCTGGGCAGGGGCTCAAGAATCTGGCAAACACGCTGGAGAGTTTGTCGGGGACGGATGACCGATCGCCGTCGGAGCAGGTGAACCACATCTATGAGTATTATCTTCCGATTCTTAAGGAGCAGTACGACGACTATCCCAAACGCACGCGGGATCTCGACCATCTCCATACGATTGCCGAAGGCTATCCCGGTGTGAATGAGTTTCTGGCCGATCTGGCTCTGGAGCCGCCGGACGGAAGCGCGTCGGGGGTGGATGCGCCCGATCGGGATGATGAGCGGATGGTGCTGTCCACCATCCACTCGGCGAAGGGGTTGGAGTGGCAGGCGGTGTTTGTCATCTGGATTGTGGACGGCCGGTTTCCGTCGGTCTATTCGTTTGTCGACGATGAGGATCTGGAGGAGGAGCGGCGGTTGTTCTATGTCTCCGTTACCCGGGCCAAGCGCCATCTTTTTCTGACGTATCCTATTAATGTCTATGACAAGAGTAGCGGGATGCTGTTGTCGAAGCCTTCCAGGTTTCTGGACCATGTTTCTTCCGATCTGTTCGACCAGGTGGCATTGGTCGAAGAGGGCGGGCGAGGCAACTGGGGTAGCTATCGCGATCAGGACTATTAGTGCACTGGTATGACAATCCCGCCCTCTATCCTTTCTGAGGTCGCATGCACGGCGCCCTGATTCAACGATCCTTCATGGTTCTCGTCAGTCTGGTTCTGCTCTGCGCGGTGGGGGTGATCTCGTCGTCGGCCGAGGAGCGGAAGGCCTCGGGGGCTGCCCGGATGTGGGAGCAGCTTATCGGCGGGGCGACCACGCTTCGATTGCCCACTGGTTTTCTGAAGGCGATGCCCCCGGACTTTGTGCAATTTGAATTCGACGATCTGCGCACGTATGCGGCTGAGTATCATCCGGGTGAGCATAGGATGGTGTTGAACCGGACGCTTTCGTTCCACGCGGCAGGGCGTGATGTGCGGCCGCTTACGACGATGACATCCAAAGAGCTGGAAGTGCTGTATCACGAGTTGTTCCATGCCTATATCGACTATCTTGAGTCGAGGGAGGCCGGCGGGGCGTTGCCGGGTCCTGAGCAGGAGCTCATCGCATTTGCGCGTGACATGCAGGTGTGCCGGTACCGGGAGGTGTCGATCACGCCGGTGGTCCAACGAATCCAGGAGACGGAGGTGCGCTACCTGTCCGACTCTGAAGCCTGGGAAGCCCTCAATGAAACCTGGGCGGTATTTGTCGGGTGGGCCGTCTGGAATCAGCTGGAGATTGAAAAGAAGGGGGGGCGATCTATGAGCGGGTCCCCGCAGCTCTCGGGAGAGTGGGTAGCTCGGTTTGGTCGGGCCATTGAGGCAGGTGAGCTCCGAGGGTATTACGTGCCTCAAGATCCCGATGAGCGACGGGTGACACAGAAACGATTTCTTGCCCCAGGGTCACAGGTTTCGCTGGAGGAAAGTCGGCGTCTGATGAAGCAAGTGCTTGGTTTGCCAGAAAAATTCATCGGGGCGGCCGAGAGGGCCGTTGGTCAGATCAGAAATATTTCGCCTGGCCGGCCTTGTCCGGTCGCGACCTCGTAGGGCGAAAAAAATGGCAGAGGGGCCATTTCTCCTCTTGACATGGCGCAACTTCGTCAATAGAATCCAGCGTTTCTTGAAATAGCCTTGTTCGCCAGATCAGCTGTTTCTCCTCCTCGACGAGGGGAGAGAGCTGTGTGCGGACAGGCTTACTCTAGTTTTTCAGTATGAATGTGGCGAGACAATTCGCTGAATTTGATTTGAATTTTGTAGGGTGCATACGCAGGCGAGTTGGAACGGGCAGGTACCCAAGTGGCCAAAGGGGGCAGACTGTAAATCTGCTGGCTTATGTCTTCCAAGGTTCAAATCCTTGCCTGCCCACCAGCGTCGGTCTGTTGGGTTGATGTGTATCGCGGAAAGTATAGCAGGCCGTAGCGGGTTGTGATCGCGACAGGGCTGACGACGATATTCGGGCGGGCGTAGCTCAGTGGTAGAGTTCCAGCCTTCCAAGCTGGCTGTCGTGGGTTCAAATCCCATCGCCCGCTCCATCGAGTCGAGATGTGTGTCAGAGGTGGAATGTAGATGATGGACCGCAACGCCCACGTAGCTCAGTTGGCAGAGCACGTCCTTGGTAAGGACGAGGTCACGCGTTCGATTCGCGTCGTGGGCTCCATGCGAAACCGTGATGGGCGTAGGGTGGGGAGTGATGAAGGCCGAGGTTTCTGATCCGGCGTTGATCACTATTCACTCATCAAGTTTTTTTAGGGAGGATTGATTTATGGCGAAGGCGAAATTTGA
>FSSH01000226.1_pt2 | contig 48421 bp, 35 predicted proteins | sample 1166101 | NCBI WGS metagenome assembly FSSH01 (sample SAMEA32972668, study PRJEB13176) | freshwater metagenome | biome: Drinking water system; feature: Biomass in drinking water that filtered by 0.45 um membrane; material: drinking water | place: USA | collected 2012-12-20 | depth 0 m
TGCTCGGCGCGGCATACGGGAAGAAAACCATCCCGGTCGCACGATGGTCTAGCCACGTAGGGTGGGCACGGTTTTTGTGCCCACGCGGTAAATGGGCTTATGTCTTTTGTGTCGCTGTCGCGACGGCTGGATTTAATGTCGGTTCGCGGACCGACAACCGCGATACTTTCTTTTGTTTGGCCAAAAGAAAGTATCCAAAGAAAAGGCCACCCGGATGCCGCTTGTTCCCTGCGCTCCTCGTTTTTGAACGGGGTTGCCGAAAGGGGCTTCCTGCCCCTTCGGCAACGCGCCGCATCCCTGCGGCGCCCCTAACGGGCTAATCCGTTCAAAAGCTCCGGTGCTCGGCGCGGCATACGGGGAGAAAACCATCCCGATTTTACGGGTGCTGACTGGTTACGGCTTCTGTGTTGGGGGTGAAGGGTTTCGCCTTCGGTGAGCTCAACAAGGGTCAAAACGCTTGCCTCCTCAATTGTCGACGTCACATGATCGAAACCCAGCCGGTTGCATGAGTTGTAATAGGCAACCATAATGCAACCACACTTGTTTCCAGAGGTAACTATATGCCCGCCTTGACTATCAAAAACATTCCAGACGCGTTGTATGAAAAATTGAAATCTGCTGCCGAACTGCATCGGCGTAGCATCAACAGTGAAGTCTTAGTTTGTCTGGAGAAAACCTTGCTTGCCGCGAAAACTAGCCCCAGTGAGCGCTTGCAACGCATCGAGCAGCTACGTGCCGGCATCAAGCCCAATATCATTAGCTCAGACGACATCGATCAAGCTATCGAGAATGGGCGTCCATGATCGTTGCTGATACCAATATCATTAGCTACTTGTTCCTGCCGACGAGTTATTCCGAGAAAGCCAGTCAGTTGTATCAAGTTGACCCTGATTGGGCTGCACCTGAACTTTGGCGAAGTGAGTTTCGCAATGTGCTTGCGCTGTATATCAGGCAGAACATCATGTCCTTGACCGAGGCCTTGGCTTTGCAAGATGAAGCCGAATCGTTGATGGCCGACCGGGAGTTTACCCTGCCTTCTGCCGCAGTGATGAATCTCGTTGCCAGTAGCACGTGTTCTGCTTATGACTGCGAATTTGTGGCCTTGGCTCGACACCTATCGGTTAAGTTGGTGACTCAAGACAAAAAGCTATTAAGGGAAGTTCCAGAAACGGCGGTGAGTCTCGACGGGTTTTTGTTCCGAGCAAATTCATAGCAACTTTAGTCGGGTAGGGGGACATGGTTTTTGTACCCACGCGGTAAATAGGCTTTCGTGTCTTGTGTCGCTAACGCGACCGGCGGATTTAATGTCGGTTTGCGGACCGACAACCGCGATACTTTCTTTTGCTTGGCCAAAATAAAGTATCCAAAGAAAATGCCACCCGGCTGCCGTTTATTCCCTGCGCTCCTCGCTTTTGAACGGCGTTGCCGAAAGGCGTTTCCTGCCCCTTCGGCAACGCGCCGCATCCCTGCGGCGCCCCTAACGGGCTACTCACTCGGTACATCCCTGTACCTCGCCCTTCGGGTGCTGCGCATGCAAATCGGCTATCCTGCCGATTTGTCCGTTCAAAAGCTCTGGTGCTCGGCGCGGCATACGGGGTTAAAACCATCCCCCGCCGCAGCGTGTGGCCTTGGAGGTCCTTAGGCTAGGCCTCAGCCGGCGCACTCGAGCCCTTAATAGTATCCAGCACCGCCTGCGCATGCCCCTCATGGTTAACGCCGTACATGGCCTCTACCAGCATGCCGTCTTTATCGATGATGAAGGTCGAGCGGACGATTTTCCATTTTTTCACGCCTTCTTTTTCAACTTCCTGCCAAACCCCGTAAGCTTCGCAAACGTCGCCGGAGGTGTCTGCCAGTAGTTGCACGTTCAGGCCGTATTTGGCGATGAAGTCGCGGTGGCTTTGGCAGTCGTCTTTGCTGACGCCGATGATCACGGTGTCCTGAGCATCAAATTCCGCCGCAAGCGCGGTGAAGTCGTTGGCCTCTATGGTGCAGCCGGGGGTGTCGTCTTTGGGGTAGAAGTACAACACGACATTTTTTTCGCCCTTGTAATCAGATAGATAAATCAATTTATTGTCTTGATTGGCGGATCTAAAAAAAGGCGCTTCCTGGTTTTTTTCTAATTGTGACATGCGGTTCTCCTCTTGATTTCGACCGGATAAGCTCCGGGGCTTGGACTGTCGGCGACGCTGGGCGGTGCCGGATTTTCACGACGATGGGTCGTTGAAATCGAACGATTTTCCTGCAAAAACGCTTTTAGTCGGGATTATGAACCAGGTTTCCGGCGCCATCTACCACAAAAGTGGTGGGATAAAGGGCAAGCCATTGAGTCAAGCCGTTCCCGGTAAGCATTGTCGACACCTGAGTGGCTTTTTACAGTATCAGAATAAAGCACGGTGGCTGTACAATTTGCTGCGAACCTGCTGGTTTAGCAATCTATGCTCGGTATATTTACTTGGCCTAGCCCCGTCGGTTGCCATGTGCCTCTAAAGACAGGAAAGAAACAATGCGAATTTTATTGGTGGAAGATGACGCTGCGTTGGGGGATGGTTTGTCGAGGACGCTGAGCGATTGGGGCTTCGACACCACGCTGGCCAAGACCGGCAGCTACGCCGATAGCGCGCTGATCACGCAGCCTTACGACCTGGTGATTCTGGATTTGGGTTTGCCCGACATTGATGGACGGGAAGTATTGCGGCATCTGCGGGCTCGGAAGTCGACCATTCCGGTGTTGATTTTAACTGCCCGCGATGCGCTGAACGATAGGGTCAGCGGTTTGGAGTTGGGGGCGGACGATTACATGACCAAACCCTTTGAACTTCGGGAGTTGGAAGCCAGGGTCAGGGCGCTGTTGCGCCGCAGTCATGGCGGCTTTAATCACGAAATTCGCTTTGGGCAATTGACCTTGGATACCCGCAATCAACAGATCAGTGCCAACGGCGTGCCCATGGTATTGCCGCCGCGTGAATACGGTGTGCTGGAGGCCTTGCTGCTAAACAGCGGCCGGGTGGTTAGCAAGGACAACATTGCGCAGCGGCTGGCGGCCAACGCCGAGGAGTTAGCCGACAACGCCATCGAGGTTTACGTGCATAGGCTTCGTAAACGCTTAGAGCCCTGTGGGATAACTATCAGAACGCTGCGGGGGTTGGGGTATCTTTTGGAGAAAAGTCAGGATGAATAAACCGCAAAGTCTTCGGAGGCAACTGCTCTCAAAACTGACCCTGCCGCTGGTTTTTGTGGTGTTACTGGGGGCCGGCAGTTCATATTTTGTGGCGATGCACTATACCGATCTGGCGTATGACCGCTGGCTGTTGGATTCAGCCAAGTCATTGGCGCAGGAGGTGCATGCCAAGCAAAACCATGTCACCTTCGATTTGCCGCCGATTGCCGTCGAAGTATTTCGCTGGGACGATGTCGATAAAACCTTTTTTAAAGTGGAGTCGCAAGGCGAGGGCTTTATGGCCGGCGATGCCGATTTGCCCAGTCCCGCGCTTGCCAGTCTTAAAAATAACGAGCCGTTATTTTCAAACGGTGAGATCGATGGTCACGAAGTGCGGATCGTTTCGGTGCTGACCAGGCCGATGCCAAGCTCTGAGTCGGTGCTGGTGTCTGTGGCGGAAACCCTGAATAAGCGCTACAGCATGATGACTGAGATTTTACTGGCCGTGTTGTTGCCGCAAGTTCTGTTGTTGTTCATCACCGGTTTTCACGTCTGGACCGGCGTTAAGCGCGGACTTCGTCCATTGAACGATCTTGCCGGGCATTTGGCCGAGCGCTCGGCGCGAGATTTTAATCCTATCCTCGATGCCGATGTACCCTTGGAGGTGCGTTCGCTGACGCATACGATCAACGATCTTTTGCAACGTCTTGGCTCGACACTCATCACCCAACAGCGCTTCATTGAAAATGCCGCGCATCAACTGCGTACACCTTTGGCCGGGCTAAAGCTGCAAGCCGAGCGCGCACTGGGCGCCGACAGTCCAGAGGCAATGAAGGCGGCGCTGTGGCATATCAAACACGCCGCTGACCGCGTCGCTCATCTGAGTACGCAATTGCTGGTTTTGGCGCGCTCCGAAGCCGTGTCACAGAGCGCACCCGAATTCAAAGCGGTCGATCTCGTCAAATTGGCCCGAGAGTCTTGCATGGACTGGGCACCCAGAGGTTTGGACCGCGATATAGAACTGGGATTCGACGCGCCGGATGCTGCGGTTAAGGTAGCCGGCGACGAAGTGTTGCTGCGCGAATTGCTCAGCAATCTGTTGGACAACGCCATTTGCTACGGCAACAGCGGCGGACATATCAGTGTGAGTGTTCAGCCTTCGCCGCAGGCGGCGCTAATTGTGGAAGACGACGGTCCGGGTATTTCGGCGAGCGAACAGGAAAAGATTTTCGAACGCTTTTATCGCGTGCAAGGCAGTCAAGGCGAAGGATGCGGCTTGGGGCTGGCGATTGTCAAAGAAATTGCCGATTTGCATGCGGCGCGGCTGGCAGTGACTAGCGATGGCACTACCGGCACCCGCTTTCAGATTGTGTTTGGGGCTGAATGATTTTTTAAAAAGTCGCGTGTCCTAGAAAGGTTGATGAAAGCTTAAGCCGTTATCTTAGCCTCACCATCAACTAGACAAGGAGTATGCGTGCCATGCCTAAAAGAATTTTTTTAGAACGCAAGGTTTGTTCCTCACAACCAGTCAGCAGAAACCTCAACAATTTCGCTTACTCAAGCCGTCAGCAGCGCCTTGATTTTTCATGGATAGCGTTTGCCGATAGCCGAGTGCATTCAAAAGTCAGGTTTAACTGCCAATCCGCGGAGGCTTTTGTTCGCGGCAAAGCCAATAGCCGGCCCACGCCACATTTTCAGTACGCCGCTTGATCGCGAATTAGCGCTGCTTGAGCAAAAGTCCCGTCTTGACCCTAGGAAATTGACATGATTAAAGAAAATTTTGACTTGTTTATTGTGGGGCTGATCGCTCTTTCCATTGCTATGTATGACATGGTGATTGATATAGTCCTGCATATTTTGCATCTGCTTTTCGAGTTTTTGCACATCCTCTTCGAATGGTTCGAACTCAGTTTGGAGCACGCCGTCGAGCATATGTTTCATACCACCCGGCACGGCAGCCAGATCATCACGTTTTATATTCTGTTATTGATCGGCAGTTTGTTGTTGTATGGCTTATGGCGAATGACACCGCGCCTTTACCGGCGGTTTATCGAGTTTTTAGCGGTGGCCTGGGAACGCAGAAAAACCGCATGCTGGATTTATTGGTTGTCTTTGCCTTTAATGAACAAAGTGAAGTTGGTTTCCACTGCGACCAGCGTATTCTTTGTGACGGCTTATTTAAGTGCATGAGTGCAAACCGCCGAATATTTCGGAAAGCCCCCGAATGTTCGGCGGGCGGCTTTGCGTGTTTTGGGCTTGGGGAAATAATCAGGCGCTTGGCGTCTAACTCCAGTGCTCTTCGATTTGGCCGTCGTGCGCGCAAAATACCGCGCGGGTCAAGCCGCTGAAAATACCGTGTTCGACAATCCCTGGAATCGCATTCAGACGTTCGTTCAGCGTTTTGCCGTCCAGAGTCGATTCGAAGGCTACATCCAAAACCAAACTACCGTGCGAAGTAACCACTAGGCCATCCTGATTCGCGGTTTGCCGCAACGAACCGTGCCCGCCAATTGCCGCCACGCTGTGCTGCACCAGACGCCAGGCAAAAGGATTGACTTCGATGGGAATCGGGAAATTTTCGCCGATGCGTTTGACTTTCTTGCTGGCATCGATCAGCACTAGAAACGAGTCGGCTGCCTTAGCCAGTAACTTCTCGCGGACCAGATCGTACCCTCGGCCTTTCAGCAAAGTCAGGTCGGGGCTGACCTCGTCCGCGCCATCGACATATAAATCCAGACCGTCGATATGTTCCATCCCCAGCATGGGCAAGCCTAATTGTTTGGCTTTGTTGGCGCTGACTACCGAACTGGACACTACTTTGAATTTCAGACCTTCCTGGCTTCGCCGCCGCGCCAATGCTTCGATGAAGAAGTTGGCAGTCGAACCGGTGCCCAGTCCCACTATCATCCCCGGTTTGACCTGTTGCGCCGCGTGTTCCGCAACCCGTTGCTTGTCGTTCATGGTCGGCTCCTGCTGAGGTGTAAAGAAATGTGCTGATTGCTTGAGGCGAATGGCTTCGCCTCAAGCCGCTTGTTTAGTCTTCCAATTTTAGAACCCGCGCTTCCAGCGCCTTAAATTTTTGCATCAGCTCCGGCAATTTGGCCAGCGCCGCCAACTCTTTCCAGGCCACTTTGCGGTCTTTGGCCGGGCTACCGAATACTTGCGCGCCCGGGTCGATGTCGCCGGAAATGCCGCTACGCGCCATCACCACCGCCCGCGCACCAATCTTCACATGATCGGCCACGCCGGTACTGCCGGCCAGGATGGCGCCGTCTTCGATGATGCAGGAGCCGGAAATACCGGACTGGCCGCAGATAATCACATTGCGGCCAACGATATTGTTGTGTCCAAGCTGCACCAAGTTGTCGATCTTACTGCCCCAGCCGATTTTGGTGGCACCCAGCGCGCCACGGTCGATGCAGGTATTGGCGCCGATCTCGACGTTATCGTCGATTTCCACGTGACCGACATGCGGTACTTTAACGTGCTGGTTATCTCTGAATTTATAACCAAAGCCGTCGGCACCGATCACCGCGCCGGCGTGGATAATTACATTGTTGCCGATGATGCTGTGGTCGTAAATCACTGCGTTTGGGTGGATATGGCAGTGTTTGCCGATCATCACGTGATTACCGATGCGGGCGCCGGCCTCGATGGTGCTGCTGTCGCCGATACTGCTCTGTTGGCCGATAGTAGCAAACGGCCCGACATGCACGTCATAGCCTAAAGTGGACGTGTCGGCCAGCACTGCATGCTCTGAAACCTGGCGTTTAAACACCGGTTCCGGATGTAACAATTTCACCGCATTTAAAAAGCTGATTTCCGGGTCTTTACAGACCAGCAATGTCAGGTTTTCCGGGATGTCGCCGTCTATCAGTTGTTCAGTAATAAAGCAGGCCGAGGCCTTGGAGTCTTTTAGATATTTTTTGTATTTGCCGTCGCTGAGGACTGTAACTTGATGGGGAAGGGCGGACATGATGTCGGCCGCAGAATTAATAAAGGTTGTCGAGTCGCCGCCCTGGGCGGTGGCGTCGCAACGCTGGGCAAGGTCCGTAATGAGCATGTACTATCCTATTTCCAAATGCCAATAATATGAGTGAAGTCGTCGGTCCAGGGTTGCAGACCAAACGTCAGCGGCAGTTTCTGCCAATGTCCCAGCCGGCTTTGCTGCAAGCGTTGCAGACGCTCGGGCTGTTTCGCAATCACCACCCAGTCGGTGGCAATGACTAGAGGGACATCGGTTTCCGGTTTAAATTCCTGCATCAAAGCGGCCAGATGCAATTCGTTAACATGGTCGGCCAGCACTTTTTTCAAGGCCAGATGGCGGTTGGTGATGTGAAAAGCCAGCAAACCGGTGTCTTTCAGCTTGCTAAAGTATAGCTGTAATGCCTCGCGCGTCAGCAAATGCGTGGGTACGGCATCCGAACTGAATGCGTCCATGATTAATAAATCGAAGCTGGCGTCGGCTTCCTTCAGTAGCGATTGCCGGGCGTCGCCGACGATCATTTCTGCTTGCTTGTTGCAGCGGCTGAGGTAAGTAAACCAGGCCGGATTTTGTGCTACTTCCACAACCAGCGGGTCGATTTCATAGAATCTCCATAGCTGGCCTTCCTTGGTGTAGCAGGCCAGCGCGCCGGCGCCCAGACCCACCGCACCGACGTGCCAATGCTGATTTTCGCTGTCAAATTCGGCGAACACCTGGCCGATGGGGCCAGGGCGACTGTAATAGGTTAAGGGCGTGGTGACGTTGGCGGCGGTCAGGCGTTGCGCGCCGTGTTTGGTAGTACCGTGATACAGCTCGCGGACTTTCTCCGGGCGCTGGTTTTCGTCAGGGATCATGGTTTCGCGGACAGACATTACCCCGAAGAATGTACGCTCTTGGTAGATGGTATTAGACGCCATGCTGTGCAAGCCCAGCGTGAACAACAAAATCACCCCGGTCAATACGCCTAAACCAATCGGGCTATGTCGTAGCGAATAACTGACGCCGGCAAGCAGGATCAGCGCGCCGCCGATCAAGTCCAGGTAGTCGAACAATTGTTCGGTGCTGAAATAAATGGTCAGGCCGGTGATCAATACCAACACTGGGAAAATCGGTTGCAAAAACCATTTGCCGTTAAAAAAGCCCGGACGCAGCAGCAAGGCGGCGACGATCATGAGCGGATATTCGTACACCGCATTAAAGATAAACGGCGCAACGAAGGTGTTGAACAAACCGCCCAGCATGCCGGCAAATGACATCAGCAGATAAAATTGGGTCAGATATTGCGGGTGCGGTCGGCTTTTCGCTAATTCGCCGTGGCACACCATCACCGCCAGGAAGAAGGCCAGCAGGTGCAGAATCAAATCCAACCAATAAGGCAGAGTGGCCGGATTGATGAAGGAATAAGCGATAAACACCGTCAATATTGCCGGTTGCGCTGCCAGCATTAAAGGCCTGATGCGCTCGGCCCAGGTGCTGAATACCAGGATAAAAGTCAGTAGATACAGGGTGAGCGGCACGATCCACAGCAAGGGTACAGCGGCGATGTCGGTGCTGATGAATTGGGTCAAGCCTAGCAATAAGCTGGACGGCACAAAAGCCAGCGCCAGCCAGCGCAGTTGTTGCAAAGTCGATGGCGGTTCAATGCCGGCATCTAATAATACTTCGTCGTCTTCGTTATCGGCTTGACTGCGCCAGAAGCTGATCGCACAGACTAAAATCAAGGCGCACAGGCCGATATAGCCGCCGCTCCAGATCAGCCTTTGATTGGCGAGGCCCAAATTTGGCTCGATTAGAAACGGATAGCTCAATAAGGCCAACAGGCTGCCGGCGTTGCTGGCGGCGTATAAATAATAAGGGTCGTCGCTGCTATGGTGGCCGCTCTGCGAAAACCATTTTTGCAACAGCGGTGCGGTAGTCGAGACCACGAAGAACGGCAGGCCGATAGCCAGGAACAAAGTCCACACCAGCCATAAGGTGGGATCACCGTCGGTAGGTGGCGCGGCATCCTGCGGCAAAGCCACTGGTAGGGCAATCACGCTGAATACCAGCAAAGCGGTATGTATCTGAATCTGCCGTTGACTACCCAGTCGCGAGCTTAGCCAATGGGCATACAAGTAACCCAAGAACAATAGCGTTTGGTAAAACACCATGCAGGTATTCCACACCGCCGGCGTGCCGCCTAACAGCGGTAGTAACAGCTTGCCGAACATCGGCTGCAGCACGAACATTAGCGTGGCGCTGATAAACAGCGTGGCGGCGAATAAAAAGACGGGAGAAATCAAAGCTTTGGCGGTGGGTTGCGGAGTGTTATTCATTTTAATTATGGGGTTCCGTACGTATCCTGGGCCAATGATAAAGCATTTGGCTTTTTAAGTGGTCTTAGATGAGCTTGTTGAGGTGCGGAATTTGGGCGCCCGAATAGTCGCTCGCTTCCACAGAATAAATGTTGTGTTGGTGTTTGCAGGCAAATTTGAGACGGCTGTATGCGATCCTATCTTCTCTGATTTGAGTTTGGGCCTTTCGCGGGTTCACCTAAGGTTTCGAGGGTGGCCTAAACGATCGTTTATTGTGATTTACCGGCGTTTTCAACGCTTTCTGTCGCTAATACCGTTTTGAGGATACGCCAGCTTTCCAGTTTTTGTTGAAATGACATTGCCGCGTGCGCGGGGCTTGTAGAGGGCAATCGGCAGCATGTTAATCTGTGGGTGGTAACGACAGGCTTAACGTATTTTTGGAATGTTTTTTCGGCTGTTGAGCCGTTAAAAAACAGATAGGCAATGTTTGGGTGGCTTAGGAAAAAGCCGGCAAAATCGTTTGCGACAATACTGCTTTTGTCGATGTCTGTATCCAGGCTGCTGTTTTGCCGTTGGCAAGACTTGACGACATCCCACAGTGCGATGCCGGCAAGTTTCAGTGAGAGGATTTTCTCTGGGTATGAGCAGTTAGGCTCGATTGCCAGAAGCTCATTCATGATGGGCCAAAACTGATTGCGCCGATGAGCATAATATTGCTGCGCCGCTAACGACGCTTTGCCTGGAATGCTACCCAGAATTAATATCGTTGCATCCGGCAAAGCTTCTGCCGGGAAACTTACTATTTGGTTCATTCTGGCAAGATTCGCTCAGCTTCCTGTCTTAACTTATTAATGCTAAGTTTGCAAAACGCTCAATACATCCAGCACGCGGCAGCAATACGCATGTTCGTTGTCGTGCATCAATGACAAGCCGAGGAAGTGCCCTTGGCTGACAGAGAGATGATGCATCAATAGGATGGAAGAATATTCGGTTGCCATATAATCGATGCTGGCTTTCTGATGCCCCCATGCACCGTAGTCGCAATGAATGATGCCGGCCAATTGGTTGTTAGCGTAATCTTCAAACAGTTCTGTGCATTCTTCCAGCGTAGTGTTTCGGGAAAGCGAGGCAGTCAAGTCAATTACCGAGACAATTGCAGTCGGCACGCGGTAAGACATGGCTTCCAATTTGCCTTCTAGTCTGGGTAGCACCAATGTCGTGGATTTACCGACATTTGTACTGGTTGGGATTATTGAAGACGCACACCCCCGGCCAAGTTGCGATGACGCGTGGTAGCCATCTAGCACACGTTGATCGGACAGTTGCGGATGGATGGTGATGGCCCGGGCGTAGTCGATACCAATGTGCTTGTCTAGCACATGACAGACAGGGACGAGTGCATTCCCGGTGCATGTGCTGGCTGAGATGACGTCGTGGCGCGCCGGGTCATAGGCTGCATTATTGACGCCGAATACCAGGCTAAGGTCGCAACCGCTCACATTCCAAGTGCATAGGACTTTTTTGGCGACTTTCTGAGTAATCAGCGAACGGAAGTCTTGGATGGTGGCAGTGCCGGTGGCATCAAATAAAACATCGAGATTAAACTCGCGCAATACGCTAAAGCTTTCGCTATCCGGAGAACTCCGCCGTCGGTCTACCCTTTGATAATGAACCCTTTTGCCGTCAATGATCAGATCATCACCGTCACAATCGACATGAAAAGGCGGTCGGCCATAGGTGCTATCGTTAGCCAGCAAATAAGCGACATGATCGATGGTCATGACGTCGCATACCACTTTTACGTCGAATCTGCCGCCCTTTGTTTGGGCAAAATTCCCTCTTAAAACGCCACGACCAATTCTGCCTAGGCCGATGATCCCAACGTTGAGGCTCATCGTTGAATATCTCTGTCAGACTTTGTTTTGCCAGATAGGCGGTGATGTGGCGCGGGGTTTTTCTGGGCTCTAATTGTTGTCATAGTGCTGTTTTTTCTACTGAAGAAAGTGTGAGCAATACTTGAAAAACTAGAGCAACAAGGTCAGCAAGTCAAGACGGAGCCAAATATTAGTGGAATGGGAAGTGTCTCAACGGCGGGTATGCACAAAAGTCAGCGAGCTGATTTAACCGTAAAGCTAAGTCAGTGTTGATATGTCTAAGTCTGCTCTTCTGCGGTAACAAATTTTTCAGATAAGCGTAAAAGCACGAACAATGCTCCTGTTCCACCCGCTTTGGGGGGGGCGGAGCAAAACGCTAGTACGTCTTTGTGTTGGCGTAACCAGAGATTAATGTCGTTTTTTAAGATGGGCTGATTGTCTGGCGAGTTGTAACCCTTACCATGGATAATCAGCACGCAGCGATAACCGTCCTCAACGCAGTAGTGCAAAAAACGCAGTAGTTGCTGCTGCGCGTCGCGGCTGCTCAAACCGTGGAGATCTATATCCGCATCCAAGCCGTAATAACCCTTACGCAGCTTTCTGATCACGTTTTTTTGTAGGCCGGGCGCCAGGAAAGCAACCCGATCTTCTTGAAACAAGGTTTCCAAGCTACCCTCAACATCCTTCTGTAAAGGGTCAACCTGCTCCAGCGGTTTAAATAACGGTACTGGCCGCGGCTTTTTATCGGGTTTAAGAATCACTGTGTTGGTATTGATCGGCGTGACCTCGCCGATCGAGTTCCGAAACAAGAGTAAGTCGTCTGGGGAAGTGGTTTTTTTTGTCACGTAAGCTGCTGGTTTTGCGGTTTTTTTGCTACTATGCGGGAATTTTAAAGCGTTTGACAGCAGTATGCACATACTTATCAGCAACGACGACGGTTATTTAGCTCAAGGCATCAATACGCTGGCAGAAGCGTTGAGTCAGTATGCCGAGGTCTCGGTGGTGGCCCCGGATAAAAATCGCAGTGCCGCAAGCAACTCTTTAACCCTGGATATGCCTTTGCGGGCCACTCGCTGCGACAACGGCTTTGTTAGAGTAGATGGAACGCCCACCGATTGTGTTCATTTGGCGATTACCGGCTTATTGACGCATGAGCCTGATATGGTATTTGCCGGAATCAATCATGGAGCCAATCTTGGCGACGATGTGCTGTATTCCGGCACGGTGGCGGCGGCTACCGAAGGGCGGTTTCTGGGTTTGCCGGCGGTCGCCATATCCTTAGCTTCCAGCGATCCCAAGCATTTCGATACAGCAGCTCATGTAGCCGTGACATTATTGCGAAAAATTCTTGCACATCCATTACCGGACGACACGTTATTAAACGTGAACGTGCCTGATTTACCGATTACCGAATTGAAAGGCTATCAATCTACCCGTTTGGGGCAGCGCCATAAGGCAGAAGCAGTCATCCGCTCCCACGATCCGCGTGGACAGATTATTTATTGGGTAGGGCCGCCCGGTAGCGAACAAGACGCAGGGCCTGGTACCGATTTCGATGCAATAAGAAACGGCTATGTCTCGGTCACGCCCTTACAACTGGATTTGACGCGCTATGAACGACTAGAGGGTTTACGGGATTGGCTGGCACTGGAGGCACTCGTATGAGTCGACGAATTCAGGGCATAGGCATGACCTCGCGGCGGACTAGAGAGCGGATGATTTCTCGGCTGCGTGAGCAAGGTATTTCTAATAGCAGCGTGTTGGCGGCAATGTCAGATACCCCGCGGCATATTTTCGTCGATGAAGCGCTGGAGAGTCGGGCTTACGAGGATACCGCACTGCCTATAGGGCATAATCAAACCATATCCCAGCCGTATATTGTCGCCAAAATGACCGAATTACTGCTGGAAAAAGGCCGTTTGGGCAATGTGCTGGAAATTGGCACGGGCTGCGGGTATCAAACCGCAATACTGTCGAAGTTGGTAGTACAGCTTTATTCGGTGGAACGGATTGCGCCTTTGATGAAAAAAGCCCGGGATACTCTTTGGGAGCTGAATATCAAAACCGTGGGGTTTAAGCATAGCGATGGCGGTTGGGGTTGGCCGGAGCATGCGCCCTACAACGGTATTTTAGCGGCGGCTGCCCCGGCAGAAATTCCGGAAGCCTTGCTGGAGCAAATGGCTGTGGGAGGGGTGATGGTGATTCCGGTCGGCCTGGAAGGTATGCAAGAATTGCATCGGATAACCCGTACCGAATATGGCTTTGAGGACGAAGTGATTGAGCGGGTAAGTTTCGTGCCGTTTTTATCCGGGGTCAGTCAATAGCTTTGAGTGGCTTGCTCGCGCCGGGATTTGATCATTCCCCGTCTCCGGCGCGATAGTGAGTCAGTAGTTAGGCGCTTACGTTGTGTTTGCGTTGACTTGCAATAAAACCGAATAGCGCAGTACCAAAAAACCAGACCGCGGAAGGAACCGGCACCGCGGTAACCGACACTTCCCAACCCACGTCTTTCAATGCTGCCAGATCCAGCTCGGTGTAAAGTTTTCGAGTGCCCACGCGTATCGTCGGGTCCATCAGGGTTTCTTGCGGTAGGCCGTTAACGGTACTTTGCGTGCCTTCTTGCCAATGGGATCTGTCGCCTGTTAACGGCACATTGCCGCCATAAACAGCTACTGCATTTGCACCCGTGAAGCCAGTCCCGGATGTCTTGTTCATCCAAGAGTCTGAGCTACCTAAACCCAATACATGACCTAGCTCATGTAGCACTACCGAATAAAAATCATTGCCTGAAAAAGTCTCGGTGGTCGATAGATCGTCGTCAAAGTACCAGTTGGCAGAGTTGCTGAAAGCCAGCAGGCCGCCCCAGGGAGCAAAATCGGTTGCCGATGCGCCGAAGCTAGGACTGGCTTGGCCACGCTGCGCAGCTGTGGTCGAAAAATCCAGCGTTCCGCTGACTTGGTAACCACCAAAACCGCCATACCCCAAGTTGCCAGCGGCCATGTCTTGTCCGCCAACAAATACTGTCAGTGTGTCAGCTGCTACGCTAAAACCACTTAATACGGTCTCTGCGCCGGTATCCGGACGTTGAAAAACTGCGCTGAAGTTATTGCCGCCGCCAGAGGTAATCGCCGCCAAGCTATCGGTTAAGATGCTTCCCAAAAAGCCGCCAGCGGCGTCTAATATCTGGCGTCTGCTTGAATTGCTTCCGGAGAAAAATCCGCCATCATAGGAATAGTCAAAATTGATGACGATAGCGTTGGCAGATTGACTGGCGGTTAGCAATACGGCGCCAGCCAACAGGGAAGGTTTTATAAACATGATATAAATTGCTCCATATATATTTTGGTGAGTCGGCTATCGATTTAAGTTGCTGGTACTTAAGATGTTTCCGTTGCGTGTGATCAAAGCCGTTCTGCTACGAAAAACTCGCTGAGGGTTACCACGGGTTAACAAGTTATACTGTCTTCAGGAGTGGAGTAAGTATATTCTGCGAGATGTACTCAGAGATAATTTTTTTACAGTAGACCCCTAAAATTCCATCCATGTATGGTTCCCGTAAATTGCTGTGGGTCTAATGCTTCATCTTTTGGTGTTCCCACATCTGCCACAATGCCTCTTCATAGTTTGTTGCGAAGCGAGTGCTGTCAAATAACGGGGATTCTAAAACCTGCTCGCGTAAGTGCTTTCGCAATTGCAGTAGTTCTGTTGTCTGCTGCGCAAAACTTTGCGCTTTTCTGACGTAATCCTCTTCGTCCGCCGCAATCCATTCGGCAAGACCTGCGTTCATGCATATAGATTCACCCGCTCTGGCAAGTATGCCATCGCCGCGCAAGGTCAAAACCGGTATTCCCATCGATAAAGCTTCAACGCTAGTAGTTACGCCGGGATAAGGAAACGTATCCAGCGCAATATCTACCTTATGGTACATCGACAAATGCTCGGCCCGGCTCGGTGTTGTTTCTGCCAGGATCAAGCGGTCAGCGCCAATTCCCTGCTCGCCAAACCTGTGCAAGGTTCTGTTGCGGAGAATAGGCTCGTTAAGTTGGCTGGCCTTAATCAAAAGCCTAGACCCTGGCACATTGCGCAATATGCGAGCCCAGGTAGCTACTACGCTGTCTGTCATTTTGGTCAAGTTATTGAAGCTACCAAAAGTCACAAAACCTTGGTTAAGTAAAGGCGGTGTCTCAGCATTAGTTGCGGGATCTGTGGCAGTAAAACATATGCAGCTATCGGGCATTCTCCATATACGTTCACTGTAATTTTGTTCATCTTGCGGAAGAATCGAGTATGGATCGCTAAGGATATAGTCGATAGCCTCGACTCCTGTCGATGCTAAATAACCCAGCCAACTGATTTGGATTGGCGCGGGTTTCCAGGCAAACAGTGATAAACGATTGTGTGAACTATGTCCGGCCAAATCGACGAGTATGTGAACGCCATCAGCATGAATAAGATTTGCTGATGCTTGATCCGTCAAACTATCAATGCTTTTCCAGTCGACCAAATACGGTCTTAAGAGTGTGGAGTAGTGGTCCATGCTCGGCTGCGTGGCGTAAGCGATGAATTCTACCCGACTTGAATTGCTCTCGCGTAACAGGGCGTATAGGAAATGCCCAACAGGGTGATCGCGTAGATCGCCAGATACCAGGCCCACCCTTAAACATGTCGGTCTATCGGCGCATCGCCATTCGTTAAAGGGATTTACTCCGGCTGCGACCATTCGTCCAAATTTTCGGGCTTCTTCAAGGTAATTCGTACCGAAGCGGGCGCTGTAGTTTAGATGAAACAATAGACCGCTTTGCGTGGCAATTTGGTCTGGATTGAGCTTAAGACTGGTTTGCCAACACTCTTCAGCTTCCGCTATTCGGCCCTGGGATTGCAGGTTGATTCCCAAATTAGTGTGCGCATCGACATAATTGGGTGATAACGAGATCGCCTGTCGATAATAAGACTCCGCTTCGAGCCAATGGCGTTGGACTTGGTGAGTAGTACCTAAATTATTCAACGCCTCTGGATAGTTTGGTTTGATTGCCAGCGCTTGCTCAAAGCAGGCTTTTGCATTGGTAAAATCGCCAACCGCGAAATGAATCGAGCCTAAAGCGCAAAATGCTTCTGGATAACTTGGTTCTAGAAACAATGCCTGCCGACAGCAGGCTGCTGCTTCCGATAAGCGGTTTTGCATTTTCAGAGCGATAGCCAAGCAGTAATGACTTTGCGGGAGGGTTGGCTGCAGTGTAATCGCTAGTCGAAAACTTTGCTCGGCTTGGTCCGGATGTTGTCGCGCTTGTTGGCAAAGACCTAGATTGATCAATTCGCTAATAGAGCCTGGTGTTAGCGTAACCGACTTGGCAAAGTATCTTTCCGCTTCGTCATAACGACCAAGATTAAAGAGTAGGGTGCCAAAATTGCCGCTGGCAAGGCTGTTTTGCGGGTCTAGTTCTAAGGCTTTTTCATAATAACTGATTGCTTCTGTGAACTTGCCCTGTCCCTGCAAACTCGATGCATAGTTCATATGCGCTTCTGCATCGTCGGGCAACAGTTCTATCGCTCTTTGTTGGGCCTCTAGGGCTTCAGGAAAAGCATTGCGCTGCTGCAAAAACAAGCCGAGAGCCTTCCAACCTAGCCCGTATTCTGGAAAGTGGGCTAGGAGGCGGCGAGCATTCCGCTCACCCTCAACTGTTTGACCCTGTTGAAAGTTAAGAAATAGAATATTGACATCTTCAGCGGCAGGTGTGGCAAGCATTTTTTCCAGTTCAACAACCACTGGGCCTTGCAAGCCTAGTTGAGTTTTTCCATGCTGTAAAAGTTCTCGGGCTTCTATGTGCCTATCAGTTTGAACGAGAGCCTCAATAACGCTACGCCAATACTTTTCTTCTTGGGGCTTAACGCATAACGCACGAAAAAAGTGCATGAGTCCAATATCTAATTGCTGCAACTGCACCGCTAATTTGCCCATACTGTGATGGGTCTCGGGGTGATCAGGCTGTTGTTCCAATATCCTTAGAAAAAGAGATTGTGCTTCCAGCAAGTGCCCCGCCTGGTGATGGGCAATTGCTAGTTCCAAAGTTTGCTCCAGGTTTTCGTCGGACATTGCCCGTCGTATTAATGTGTCGAATGCTGACTATTTGCCATCATTTCGTAGAGTGTCTGCTCCAGATTACGGCAGAACAACTCGGTCTTAAACAGGGGGTAGGTTTCTTGATGTGCTATTAATTGAGCTTTGATTTTGGCCAGTCTTGTCGGATCGCGGGCTAAATTTAAGGCCATGGCTTCGTATTCGTCCAGAGAGTGCGCGATCAATTCAGGTAAGCCGATAGCGTTTAGTAAGCTGGCAGCTACACGACCAGAAAAGGTGTTGCCTTGATACGTTATGACCGGCAAGCCCACCCTCAAGGCATCGCTGGCAGTTGTGTGCGCATTATAAGGCGTCGTGTCTAGGAACATGTCCGCCAGTCTATAGCGGGCCAGATGGTCTTCCACGGACGGGACTCGTGTCGCAAATATCAAACGCTCTGGATCGATATTCCGTTGTTCGGCTTCTCGACGCAAATTGCATTGGGCTGGTTCGTTTAGTTTCATCAGCCATAATACACTGCCAGGCACTTGGTCCAACAACCGCATCCAGACATCGAACATTGGCGGATTGATTTTGTAGTCGTGATTGAAAGAGCAAAATACCACGCCATTTTCCGGCAAGCCCATTTCGGTTCTGGTTGGGGTTCGCTCGGCGATTTTTAGGTTGGAATCGGTTGGTAAATAGGCGTCTGGCAGATAGGCTACCTTCTCGCTATAGTATTTTTGATGCTCTTCTGGAATCACAATTCGGTCAGCTAAAATATAGTCCATATACTCCACGCCCAGAGAGCCCGGATAGCCCAAGAAATTGACGTGAATTGGTGCCGGCCGATAACTAAAAACGTCGGTCCGCGAATCCGCTGTGTATCCGGCCAAATCGATCAGAATATCCACTTCTAGGCTTCGGATCAGTTCCGCTATTTCCCAGGACTTTTTAGAACGTACGTCGATAAATCGGCCAAAAGCGTTTTCGAAGCGCTGTCTTAAAACCCCCTTGTCATCTAAGCCGAGGGAGATAGCAATGGTTTCAAATTTTGCAGGGTCGTGATGTTCAATAATCCCAGCCATCAGATGGCCGACGGGATGTTCTCGGAAATCTGGCGAGACATATGCCAGACGGATTTTGTCGTGCTGATAAACTTCGCCGTTCCACAAGGCTTTTGTTTTAGCTGGGAACAAATGCTCGGCAAAGGTTTTTACGCATTGCAATAAATCTTCGGGGGAGTTGGATAGCGACATGAACGGTAGTGTTTTACAAACCCTGCGTTGCTCGCGCACACCGGTTTCGATAATGTTTCGGCTTTCCTCGAACCGTCGCCAGTCGCAGCAATGTTGTTCGGCATGAAATAATAAACCGCGACCGTAATCAAAATCAGGGTTAGCCTCCAAAAGCCTTTCAAAGTAGGGTATGGCATCCTCGTAACGATTCATCTCGGTCAAAATAATGCCTAGGCCCGCTAAAGCCTTGTCCGACTTGGGATTGATTTGCAAGACCTCGGTAAAGCTTTCGACAGCTTTCACGTGCTGTTTTATTTCGTAATACAGATTGCTGCGATTAATCATCGCGCTTTCATAAGTTTGATCAAGAGCAATAGCGTGCTGATAACTAGCCAGCGATTCTTCAAAGCGTCCTAAGGATTGCAAAATCACCGCTTCCACAAAATAAGCTGGCGCATAGTTTTGGCCGGTGGCGATAGATTTTTTAATCCATTCCAAGGCTTCGGCATGTTCTTCCTGCTGCGACGCAATCACCGCTAGGGAATAAAGTCCGGCAAAGTTTTGCGGTTGCAGTTGCAAAATCTCATGGAAAGACTGCCTGGCGGCCTGCATATTGTTGGCGTTTTGAAACTCCAAAGCCTCCAGGGTTTTTTGTTGCACAAGCGCGGCAGCGTTGGGATCGAGCGGCGCTGCTTGTGTGCTTAGTGCAAACTGACTGGGTAAGCTTTTGGAATAGTTATCGGCTAATTGTGAGCTTTCTCTCTTATCCAGTTCCTTAAGCACCAACAGGCAGAAGTCTGGAGATTGCACAACTGTATCCAGAATAGCCGCTAATTTTCTTAATTGCTGGCTGGACAGTTGGTCGAGTTTTTGGAAGTCTCTGACAAAGACAGCATCTGACCAAATCGCCTGCTTGATACCCGCATAGGGATTGTCTTTTAAAATAAGCGGTTTGAAACTGCGCGGCACGATGCCTGTAAAACAATGAAACATGAAGCCCTGGGCGCGCAGAAACTGCTCGACCTCTGCAAACAAAGGTTGGCCCTCGTAGAGCTCAACGAACTCGACCTCAGTCCAGATTACCAAGGCATCGTTCAGCGCTTTCATCCCGCCTTTGAATACGTCTAGCTCGCCACCTTGGACATCGATTTTAATCATGTCTACGCAGCCTAGATCGCTCAGCTCGTCGAGGCTTACGGTTTGCACCGGATGTTCGGCAACCAACTGCACCACGTCACCTAGTTGAAAAAAGGCATCCAACAATGGTTTATTGGGTTTATATAGGGAGCCGGTCATGAACCAATTGGTTTCGTAATAGGTCGCAGGGCCGCCCTTGCCGACAAAATACGGTAGATAGCGATAGGAAGGGTTGTCCGCGTATATCTCGCACAATTTGGCATGCGCCTCGGCGTCCGGTTCAAAACCTATTACGCTTGCCAGATCAGCTTGCATCAAGGGCGCATAAGGTTCGGTCAATTGACCGTGGGAACTGGCGCCAATATCGACAATATTCACTCTTAGCGGCGTGACTTCGTTTCTTAGTAAGGTATCAAGCAAGTTAAACGTTTCTGCCACGCCTAACAGGCCGCGCCAAATCCCCTGATTCGCTGCATTGGTCAGTAATATCTTTTGTCTGATGTATTCAGGAATTGGCTTCTGCTGCCGGATACTCGCCAGTGCGTAACGTCTGGCCATACCGACGGATAGATTTGGGCTGGCTTGAATCAAATCCAAAACGCACAGCGGATCTGCCAGGAAATACGATGAAAAACTACGCTTTGCTTCGTAAAATTCGATCAAGACGCATTTCAGCCACTCGCCAACCGAAGAACCGAACACTGGACGCTGCAGATCCTGACTTAGCGGCGGCAAAATGGGTGTGTTGAAATCATTCAGTACGCCTATATTTAATAGCACCGTGGCAGTGGTCGACAAAGCCGCTGCGCGCATGCCCAGTTTGTACTGAATATACAAAAGCATTACATGCCAGGCCGCTTTCTCGGGTTCGGTGGCTAATGACGGCGAACAATAGGGCTCGGCAATGCTTCTGGCTTGTTGTAATAAACTTAACTTATCTGCGGCGCTGCGATTGCCCCATTCAAACTCGGCACAAAAGCCTAGCACCTGCTGATAATCAGCCGATAGAGAGCTATCGGTTAGCGTCAGGCAAAAACGGTAAAATTCGCATTGGGCAAAATGCTGGGAAGCATCGAAGTCATGTGTAACATTGGCCAAGACAGAAGGGTGTTGATCGCCTCCGAGTAACAGTCCCCGCTTGCGTAAAATAGCGGCTCGGTCCGCTTTGCAGGCAAACAGGTTTAAAGTCTCGCTATGCTGAGCCGCATCAAATTCCACCAATACATTCAATTCCGCAATTAAACGATAAATTGAAAAGTCGTATTGGCGTACAGCGTCGATTAGACCATGATTGATTTGGCTGCCGTGCATCAGCTCAAACATCAATAGCGGTGATTGTTCGCTAAAGAATGTTTTGCCGCCTTTTAAAACATTAATTTCCTCGCCTTCGGCGTCCATCTTCACAAAATCGATTGCTACGCCGGCGGCGAATTGCTTGAGGCTGTCGTCGAGGGTTCTTAGCTCGATGATTTCCTTGCTCTGACCGCTACCGCTCAAAGAATTCAGCTCGCTATTAGCCGATACACTAATCTCGGCTTGGCGGGCAATGTCCGATAAGCCAAAGCGCAGCAGATTGACTTTACTGCTAAAGGCGTTGAGCGCAATACTGTTGTGCAGCATGCTGCCGGGAGCCATGGTCGGTTCAAATGCCCAGACCTTACCTTGATCCAGGTGTTTAGCAATGCTTAAGGCATATACGCCATGATTGGCGCCGATGTCTAGGCAGTGCATGCCGGGTTCGATATACCGTCTGATAAAGTCCATTTCATCTTCAAACCAATCTTCTTGCTCCAGCAAAACGTAAGGTGTCATCAGGTTGATGTCGCTGGCAGCGCAAACCACAACGTCATTTGCGATGCTGATCGGCCAAAATGGGGTTTTCTCCATGGATTTACCTTGTTTTGAGTTAAGAGTGCTAATGAGAGAATGACTTCGTCTTAAAAAAGTTTTGTTTAGCTTAGTTGCAAAATCATTACGCGATAACACTCCGCGAACTGTTCGCTAACTGAGCAAGCGCAAATCATTATATTTTAGTCTGATGAAAGGGATTGATCTGTGCCGACTACAAAGCAAAAAAAAGCCGTCTTCAGGGTCTCCTGATGACGGCTTTGGTTTAAACGAAACGACTAGCCAATCAAAATGTCGTTAGCGCCGGTTCCAGATGTGGCTAAGGCATCCGCTGTAGCAATACCGGTTAACCTGATTAATAGATCACCACCGGTGTTTTCCTGGAACACGTAAGTGTCGCTGCCAAATTTGAAGGCACTTGTTTCGCCGTCGGCAGTAATCATGATTTTGGCTACTTCAACCCATTCCGATAAAGTGTCAATGTCAGCCGCATCAGCGCCACCCAATACGATTACACCACCTGCGCTATCCGCAGTGAGTACTTTTGCTGGTGTTACGCCGCTGATAGCCAGTTTTACGTCTACGCCAGTGGCATCGGCGATGATGGTTGGCGTACCTTCCAAATCCAGTTTGTCTGGACCAGTACCATCTGCAAGAGTAAAGCCGGTTATAGAGTCAAAACTACCGCTTTGCGTATTACCGCTATCGCCAGCAGCGAAGATATACGTGTCAGATCCGGCACCGCCAGTCATCGTGTCAGCGCCGGTTCCTCCGGTTATTCTGTCGGCGAGACCGGTGCCGGTGATGGTGTTGGCGACTGCATCACCATTGATATTTACCACATCCGTACCCGTATCGAACGCATTGCCTGAACCGAAGGCCGTAAATGTCAAACCTGCCAAACTAACTGCAGTACCACCTACCACGTTGACTTGCAACGTTGCTGCCCCAGCTGCGGTAGCATTGACCAGCAAGGTTGAGCCAGTTAATTGCGCGCCTGTGAAAGTCGCGGTTTGGCCTGAAGTAATAATTAGTTGCTCCACGTTACTGATGCCACTGTTTCCGGCCCCTTCAAAATTGGTAGAGGTTACTACTTTTAGGGCATCGAAATCAGCGCCACCATCGATAGTCTCGCCGAAGCTTACATCGCCGGTGTTAAAGATAAACGTGTCGTTACCAGATCCACCAGCCATCGTATCTATACCGGCTTTGCCGTCTATGGTTTGAGACCCAGCACCGCCAACAATGACATTCGCAACGTCCGTGCCATTGACTGTGGATGAGGTCGAAATACCCACGGTATCAACAGTGCTATAGCCCAATTGTGCTATCCGGGTGATCTGAGGCGCAGTCAGAAAATCTAGCTGATCGGCCTTAATTGCTCCGATTTGGGTGGATGTCAGTGAATCTAACTGGCTCGTGGTCAACACGGCAAATTGAGCTTCGGTCAGCGCCTGAATATCTGCCGTGGTCAACGCTTCCAATTGGGTAGCCGTTAATTTTGGCAATTGGTTAGTTGTCAGAGCTTCTACCTGTAAGGTGGTTAACGCGTTAATTTGCGCGGTTGTCAGACTGTCAATTACATTGGTAGAAATTGCGCCGATTTGGACCGTGGTCATTTTTGCCAAGTCAGCTACTTCGATCGATGCGATTTGGTTAGACGTTAACGCAGCGACTTGAGTAGTATTCAGATGACTAATCTGCGATGTGCTTAAGGAAGCGATTTGGCCGCCAGCACCCGCCGATAGTGCAGCGACTTGAGTTGTTGACAGGGCCGCTAGTTGTGCCGTGTTTAGAGCCTGAATCTGCGATGAAGTTAAGGCGGTTAACCCACCGGTCGCCAACAAGCCGGCGACGTTCACAAATGGAGTATCGCCCACCTCGATTTTTGCTATCTGGGCATTCGACAGTGCTGAGATCTGTGTAGACGTTAAGGTTGAGATCTGCACGGTATCGAGTGCTACTATCTGGTCAGTAGTCAAGGCGCTCATTTGATCGGTAGTCAATGCGGCGATCTGGGTAGCCGACAGTTTTTGCAGGTCAGTGGTTTGTACGGCCTCGATTTGCCGTGTACTCAAAAGTGCGATTTGCGCGCTGGACAAGCTGGCAAACTGCGTCGAGGACAGCGTCGCAATTTGACCGTCTGTTCCCAACGTCAAGGCTTGCAATTGGTTGGAGGTTAATGCTCTGAGCTGATCGGTGGTCAACGCGACAATTTGACCGTTTGTAGCGGTGGTAAGTGCTTGCAGCGCGGAAATCGATAAGCCTTTGATTGCATCGGTGGTAATTTTCTGCAAATCGCCTGTTTCCATTTTGACTATCTGCTCAGCACTAAGTGCACCTATTTGCGAAGAACTCATGGCTTGCACTTGGCTGCTGGTCAATTTTTCAACTTGCGAGGTGGTGAATGCTGCAATTTGCGTCGAGAGTAGCGCCGCCACTTGGCTTGTTTTCAGAGCCGCCAGATCGGCGGTTTCCAGCGCCGAAATCAAATTGGTCGTCAGTTTTTGCAATTGATCGGTAGTCAACGCTACAGCTTGATCTGTAGTGAGTGCTGCTACCTGGCCTGCTGCACCCAAAGTTAATGCTTGTATTTGGGTGGTGGTCAATGCGGCGATCTGTGCGGTGGTTAATGCCGCGATTTGGCCTGTACCTAAGGTGGTCAGTGCTTGCAGACTATCGGTGGACAAGCTTTGGATTGCCGTTGTGGAAATAGCGCGTAGATCTGCTGTCTCCAGTCCAGCAATTTGTCCAGGGGCCAGAGCTGCCACTTGGGCTGCACTCAGATTAGCCGCCTGATCAGAGCTTAGCGCTGTAATTTGTGCAGAGCTAAGTGCCGCTATTTGTCCGGTTGCGCCAGTGGTTAAGGCTTGGATTTGCGTAATTTTCAGCGCAGCAATGTCGGCAGTTTCTAGTGCCTGGATTTGCTTGGTTGTCAGTTTACTGATTTGAGTCGGTGTCAAACTTGCCACTTGATCGGTAGTAAGTGCGGCAATTTGACCATTGGCTTCTACGGTTAACGCGGTGAGTTGTGTGCTGGTCAGAGCCGCGATTTGGTTAGTGGTCAATGCGGCTATTTGCCCTGTCGCCGCCGTACTTAAGGCCTGAATACTATCGGTGCTCAAGCTTTGGATGGCGGTTGTGGTAATGGCTTGCAAATCAGTGGTTTGCAGGCCGGCAATTTGACCCGGTGTCAGGGCTGCTACTTGCGCACCGCTTAATTTGGCCGTTTGATCTGAAGTCAATGCGGCGATTTGGGCTGAGCTCAAGGCAGCAACTTGACCGGTGGCTCCGGTGGTTAAGGCTTGAATCTGCGCCACCTTCAAAGTCGCTAAATCCGCATTTTCCAATGCCTGGATTTGGTCGGTTGTCAGCAATGCGACTTGGCTTGAAGAAAGGTTTGAAACCTGCGTTGAGGTTAAAGCGGCAATTTGACCACTGGCACCCGCGGTGAGTGAGGTAAGCTGATTGCTTGTTAACTCTGTAAGCTGTCTGGTTGTCAACGCAGCAATTTGACCATTAGTCGCGGTAGTTAATGCCTGGATGGCTGTAGTGGAAAGCCCTTTGATGGCTGTGGTGGTTACCATAGCCAAATCTTCCGTCTCCATCGCTAAAATCTGGTCGGCCCTTAATGATGCCATTTGCGCTGACGATAACGCCCCCGCTTGGGTAGTGGTCAGCTTTTGTACCTGAGTGCTAGTTAGCGCCGCAATTTGACCGTCTGTTCCGGTTGTTAGTGCGACTATTTGCGCTGTTGTCAGTTTTTGCAAATCGGCAGTTTCGATAGCGGCAATTTGATCCGGCAACAATTTGGCGATTTGAGAGGAGGTTAGTTTTTGGATTTGCTCGGTCGTTAGCGCGGCAATTTGCCCGGCTGTGCCGATCGATAGGGCTTGTAACTGATTGGATGTCAGAGATGCAATTTGAGACGTGGTTAAACCCGCAATCTGATTGCTGGTCATCGCCGCTACTTGATCAGTTGACAGGCCACTGATTGCGTTGCTGGCAAAGTAGGCCAAGTCGCCGGAATCCAGCGCGGCAATTTGACTGTCTGTTAACGAAGCAATTTGACCAGACGTTAACGCTGCTACTTGGCTAGTCGATAGGCTTTGTACCTGACTAGTTGTTAAGGCGGCAATTTGTCCGGTCGCCCCTGTAGTCAACGCGGCAATTTGAGTAGTTGTCATGGCTACCAAATCGGTGGTTTCCAAAGCACCGATCTGCGCGATGCTAAAGGCTGCAATTTGAGCAGTAGTCAGTACCTGCACCTGTTCCGGGCTCAAGCTGGCTATTTGGCCGGCTGTTCCTATCGTTAGTGCTTGCACTTGGGTAGAGGTCAGTGCTGCGACCTGTTCGGGGTTCAAGTAACCGATTTGAGTGGTGCTCAGTTCGGTTATTTTGTCGACCGATAGCGCTCTTAGTGCTGTCGTCGTCATATTACCTAATACGCTGGACGACAATGCTGCGAAATCGACTGCTTGCATGTTTTCGACTTGTGTCGAGGTAAGCCTATTGAATTGTATATAAGTAAGTGACGCCGCTTGGCTAGTGGTCAGAGCCTGAATCTGGTTGGCATTCAAAACCGCGACCGCATCGGTGGTCAATTTGGACAACGCGCCGGTAGAGCCCGTGGTTAATGCCGCTATCGACGAAGCCGGCATATTCGCTACTTGGGTTGCTGTTAGTTTTGATGCTTGATCGGCAGTCAGTGCCGCAGCCTGCGTTGTAGTAAGTGCTTGAATTTGTTGAGTAGTCAAGGCCTGTAGCTGGGTGCTGGTTAACGCAGCGATTGCGGCAGTTGTAAAAGAGGAAATATCCTGTGTTTCGATTCTAGCGAGTTGTGTGACGCTGAATTTGTTAACTTGATCCGATGTCAGCGAATTGACTTGAGCTGCAGTCAGTTTGGGTATCTGGGTTGTTGTCAATGCGGCAATTTGAGCCGAGGTTAAGGCCGCGATCTGACCAGTGGCGCCGGTAGTCAATATAGCGATTTGATCTGTTGTTAATGCGGCTAAAACGGCTGTGGACAAGCCCTTGATTGCGGTAGTGGATAGGGCCGTGAAATCTGCTGACTCCATACTAGCAACTTGTATCGAACTTAACCTGGCTAATTGAGAAGAGGTCAAGGCCGCCGCTTGATCGCTGGTCAATTTAGGTAATTGGTTAGTGGTGAGAGCCGCGATTTGAGCGGTAGTAAGGGCCGCGACCTGGTCTGTGGTCAGGTTGGCAATTTGAGTCGTGGACAGAGACGCTATGACATTTGAACTTAGCCCTTTGATCGCATCGCTAGAAAGCTTAACAAAGTCGGCCGATTCCAGGTTGGCCGCTTGCAAAGTGGTCAAGTTGGTTAGCTGGCTTGATGTGAATGAGGCTGCCTGACCGGTTGTCAGGGCAGCAATTTGAGTGGTGGTTAAAGCCCCAACTTGTATACTAGAAAAGCCAACGATTTGGCCTGCGGTGCCCGTGGTCAATAATTGCAGCTGGGTGGTCGTAAGGTTAGATAAAATCCCGGTCGATAAGCCTCTGATCCCAGACGATGAGAACGCTACAAAATTAGCCGAATCGGTGGTTTCACTTATTAACGCATCAAATTGACTGGTACTTAAGGCTGCTACTTGAGCAGAAGTCAGTGACCCTTCTTGGTTGGAGTTTAAAGCGACCAATTGCGTGGTGGTCAGCGCTGCAATTTGAGCTGTAGACAAACCGGCTACCAGACCGGCAGTACCTGAGGAGAGGCTGGCGATTTGATCTGTCGTCAAATTCGATATCGTTTCGGTCGATAGCCCTCTAATGCCGGCCGGTGATAGCTTTTCAAAATCAGCTTGTTCCATAGACTCAAATTGCGCTGAAGATAACCTGGCGACTTGGGTCGATGTCAAAGAAGCGGCTTGTGACGTAGTCAGGGCTGCTATCTGCCCATTGCTTCCAGTAGTCAAAACGGCGATTTGTGATGTGGTCAAGGCAGCAATTTGGCCATTGGTGCCCGTTGTCAAGCTGGCAAATTGAGTAGTGGTCAAGTTGGCAACGATGGCTGTTGATAGCCCTCTGATGCCGGACGACGTTACTGCCGCGAAATCCGCTGCTTCCATCGCGGCAAATTGGGTTGAACTCAATACGCCGACTTGAGCAGAAGTCAGTGATGCAGCTTGGGCCGTGGTCAACGCCGTGATTTGCCCGCCCGTTAGGGCTTGAACCTGTGCGGTGGTTAACGCGGCAATTTGGCCCGTCGCGCCGGTAGTTAAGGCTTGAATTTGGTTTGAGGTTAATACTGCAATGGCATCGGTAGTAATACCCCTGAGGCTAGCAACCTTGATTTTTGCTAAATCTGCCGCTTCAATGCTGGTTATTTGAGTCGAGCTGAATGCTGCGATTGCAGCGGAGGTCAGTACGCCCGCTTGTTCAGTGGTCAATGCCGCGATTTGTCCGGTACCGCCAGTTGTCAACGCTGCGATTTGTGTAGTAGTCAAGCCAGCGATAGAAGCATTAGACAATTCGGCAAAATCCGCAGTTTCGATAGCCTGGATTTGACCAGTAGACATCCTTGCAACCTGAGCACCGGTTAGAGCCGCTGCTTGACTGGTGGTTAGGGCTGCGATTTGTGTATTTGTTAGCGATGCTATTGCGCCAGTAAAGATACCGGCAATAGCTGAGGTGGACAACGCCGCGAAATCTGCAACTTCCATATCGCTGAGTTGATCACCACTAAGTCTTCCTACCTGAGATGAAGTCAGGGAAGCCGCTTGGGCGGTAGTCATTGCTTTGATATGACCATTCGCGCCGGTTGTAAGTGCAGCGATTGCCGTCGTGGTCAATCTTGATATCGCGCCGGTTGTGCCGGTAGTCAAAGCAGCAAAGTCGGTGGTTTCCATATTAGCGACTTGGGTGGAGCTTAATGCTGCCGCTTGAGTGCTAGTCAGAGATCCTACTTGGTTGGCGGCGAGAGCGACAATTTGGTCGCTGGTCAGCGCGGCGATTTGAGTGGTTGTCAACCCCGCAACTTGACCTGCTGTGCCTGTGGTAAGTTTAAGAAGTAGCGATGTGGCTGCCGTCGTCAAGGAGTTCAGGGCTGCGGTTGTCATACCTCTAATTGCGGCGCTGGAAATCGCCACGAAGTCAGTAGATTCCATTGCAGCAAACTGGCTGGAATTGAGCGCGGCGACCTGCGTCGAGGTTAGCGCGGCGGCTTGTGCAGTTGACAAGGCAACCACTTGACCGTCTGTGGCCGTGGTCAATGCGGAGATGGCCGCACTGGACAAGCCTCTGATCGAATCTGTATCCAAGGCTGCGAATGCGCCACTGGACATCGTCGCAATCTGGCTGGAACTGAGTGCTCCAGCTTGCTGCGATGTGAGCGCGGCCGCTTGTGCAGACGTCAGCGCATCAATCTGGGTCGCTTTAAGTGCCGCTACCTGGGCGGTAGTCAAGCTGGCAATTTGTCCGGCGCTGCCAGTTGTCAGTATGGCTATCTGGGCATCAGATAGTGCGCCGATAGCAGCAGTGGTGAGCGCCTTAATGGCCGTAGTTGTGATATTTGCGAGCGCAGCGGTCTGTATCTGTGACGCTTGTGCCGAACTTAATCTGCCAATTTGCGCGGCAGTAAGGCCGTCTGATTGGTTGGACGTCAGATTTTGAATTTGTGAGGTGGTGATCGACGAAATAGCCGAGGTACTTAACTGGCTGATGGCCGAGTCCGTCAATGCCCCAAAGTCAGCATCGTCCAAAGCGGCTACTTGCGCACCACTAAGATTCCTGGACTGATTAGAAGTTAGCGACGCCACCTGATTAAATAAAAATGCTTTGACTTGAGCGGTGGTCAATGAAGCAATTTGGCCGGCGCTGCCGGCGCTCAAGCCGGCAATCTGTCCATTGGTGCCTGTTGTTAATAATTGGATTTGCGTGCTTGTCAGGCTGCTCAGAACACTGGTGGTTAAACCGGAAATTCCGGCGGATGAGATTGCACTGAAATCGGCGGTTTCTAGGGCGTTAACTTGTGCTAGGGACAGTTTGCCAACTTGAGATGCGGATAATTTATTGATTGCTTCTGTCGTGAAAGAGGGCATCTGATCTGTAGTGAGCGCGGCGATTTGTGCTGCGCTCAAAGAAGGTATCTGCGAAGTGGATAATGCAGCGATTTGCCCTGTGGCTCCGGTGGTTAGAGCGGCAATTTCAGTAGTCGTCAGGGCCGCAATTTGGGCTGGCGTCAAAGTGGTGATGTCTGTATCAGTGGTGATAGCCATAATTGCGGTCCTTATTAATTTTATTTGATTCGGTGGGCACAGTCGCTACTGACAGTGCTTCAACATGCAAGGGGCTAGCCTGAGCATGTTTCATATTGTCGGTAACAGACATAAAAACTTTAATGGTTTTAATGAAGAACAGTTATAGCAGTATCGAGGGCAACACTGAGGATTAGGTCTTTGATGCTCTTCACAGTTTGGTTAAATAGCACCAATTAAGGACAGAAGAGTCAGCGGTTTCTCAGTAAGCACTGATCGCTGTTACTTCATTAACTTGGCGCTCTGTCGACGATTATGTAAGAATCGAGCCATTTTTCCGGAACCTTGGAATACAACGAAGGACATGACGCCCCTCCCCCATCAATCCGATCTAGTCGAAGCACTTAGTCTCTGCAAAGGTGCCTTTATCTCAGCCGCTGGCTTCAGCTTGGTCATCAATCTGTTACAGCTCGTACCGACTGTTTACATGCTGCAGGTTTATGACAGAGTGGTTCCAACCGGCAACCTCACCACCTTGAGTTTGTTGACGCTCATCTTGATGGTGCTGTTTGTCACCATGGGTGTACTAGAATGGGTGCGTTCGCAAATTTTAGTCAGAGTGAGCACCCGACTTGAGGTGTTGTTAAGCGAGAGACTATTAAAAGTCGCATACAAAATGGCGTTATATTCCAACGGGCAACGGGCTAGCATGCAGCCACTGGACGATCTGACCGCTTTGCGGCAATTTATGACCGGCAACGGTTTGTTTGCATTTTTCGATGCGCCCTGGCTGCCAATCTACCTGGCGGTGATGTTCATGTTCCACAGTTGGTACGGATGGGCTGGTGTGGTTACTGCGATTTTATTGGTTATCGTTGCTGTCGCTCAGGAAAAAACCACCAGTCGAATGTTAAGTGAGGCTAATGCAACGGCAATGACCGCTCGCAATCTGGTCAGCAAAAACCTCAGGAATGCCGAAGTGTTAGAAGCAATGGGGATGCTACCGAATATTCAGAGTCGCTGGTTGAATAGTGTGCATAAAGTATTACGATTGCAAGCTACTGCTAGCTCTAGAGCGGGTTTAATTAATGCGGTTTCCAAACTGATTCGTTTGTCATCTCAATCGTTAATCCTGGCTTTAGGCGCCTATCTGGTCATTGAAAATGAGATTACCTCCGGACTTATGATCGCCGGTTCAATTTTGTTGGGTCGCGCGTTAGCGCCCATCGATATCGTCATTGGATCGTGGAAGGGCTTTATCAATGCCCGCGGCCAGTATCATAGATTGAACGAGCTTTTGTCACAGATGCCCGCGGACTCAAAAAAAATGACGCTGCCGGCTCCGATAGGTGCCTTTCAGCTTGATCAGGCGCAGGTCACGCCGCCCGGTTCCAAGACGCCGATCATTAGAGGCATAACGATGTCGATTAGTAAGGGCGATGTGCTCGGTATTATTGGACCCAGTGGGGCCGGAAAATCGACGTTCGCCAGAGCGTTGTTGGGAATTTGGCCGACGTCAAGTGGTACGATCAGGCTAGATGGTGCCGAAATTTTCAATTGGAATCGCGACGAGCTCGGACCGCATATCGGCTATTTGCCGCAGGATATTGAACTGTTTGAGGGCACGATTAGCCAGAACATCGCTAGATTCGGGGAGGTTGAACCGGAAAAAGTGGTTGCTGCGGCAAAAATGGCCGATGTGCACGAGTTGATTTTGCGTTTACCGGATGGCTATAACACTGCAATTGGCGCGAATGGCGGCAATTTGTCCGGTGGTCAGCGACAGAGAATTGGTTTGGCTCGCGCGCTCTACGGCGATCCCGTTGTGGTGGTACTTGACGAACCTAATTCCAATCTGGATGAACAAGGCGAAATTGCCTTGGGCAGAACCATTCAGCGGCTGAAAATAAATAAAGTGACTGTCATAGTGATCACCCATCGTAATAATGTGTTAACCAATGTCGATAAGTTACTCCTGCTCAGCGATGGACAATTGTCCGTTTACGGCCCTAAAGACCAGGTGGTTGCGCATCTGCAAAAAGTCGCTCAGCAACATAAAACTGAACAGCCCCCTGCCGCCTAGCCACAGACGTCAAATGAATCAACTGAGCGAGTTAGAAGCCGTTGCCCTTGTAACCGATGAGAGGCCGATCCGAAATATCGGTGCAATTGTTATCATAGCTACCATCGGTATATTTGGCGTTTGGAGTTACTTCGCGCCCTTGGACAGCTCAGCTTTGGCTCCGGGTTTCGTTGCCGTAAAGTCGCACCGAAAAACCGTGCAGCATTTTGATGGCGGTATTGTCCGAGAAATATTGGTCAAGGAAGGGGCGGTCGTTGAAGAGAATGAAGTCATGATACGGCTCGACGATACAGCGATTAAGGCCGAACAGGACATTCTTCGTAGTCAGCAAATTACGCTGTCGGCGCAAGTCGCTAGGCTTACTGCGGAACGAGACCACAAGGACCGAGTCGAGTTTCCGCAAAGTTTGCATGACGACGGCGATCCGCGCACGGTAGAAGCCAAGCTAGCCGAGACTCGGATTTTTCAGGCAAGACAACTCTCTCATGAGGGAGAGGTCTCAATGCTCAAGCAACGCAGCAGCCAGTTGAGTACAAGAGTCGGTGGATTGCAAGGCCAACGTGAGGCCAAGCAAGCGTTGAGCGAGTCGTATAAAGACGAACTCAAAGACTTACGCGAATTGTTGGCCGAAGGATTCACCGGTAAACAACGAGTGCGCGATATTGATCGCAATTTAACGCTGGCGATGGGCGAAATATCCGCTCTTACGGCTCAAATTGCTAGCGATCAGATACAAATTGCCGAAGCTCAGTTACAAATTCTGCAGTCGGAAAAACAATTTCAGGAAAGTATTGCCGGCAAGCTCGCTGAAGCACAGGCCCAACTTTACGATGTTAGTCAACGCTTGATCGCTACGCGTGAAAGAATGGCAAGAACCGAGATTCGCGCGCCGTCCGGGGGGCGAATCTTGGGTTTAACAATTCATAATGTCGGTACAGTGGTCAGCCCTGGAAGGCCGATTTTGGAAGTGGTGCCACAAAGTGAAGAATTGATTGTCACTGCGCAAGTATCGACTATGGACATTGATCGCGTTCATGAAGGCTTGAAAGCTGAAGTTCGATTTAGCTCTTTTAAGCAAGCTTTGGCACCCAAAGTGGAAGGTAAAGTCGTGGTTTTGTCTGCTGATCGTCTCAGTGATGAACGAACCGGTATGTCATATTATCAAGCACAAATCGAAATCACACCTGAAAGCTATGAGAAGTTGGGTGATATTGAGTTACTCCCCGGCATGCCTGCCGAGGTGCTGATCAATACTGGGGAAAGAACTGTATTGGAATATCTACTACAACCTATTTCCAGCGCCGTCTCGCGTGCATTTATTGAAGACTGATGAGCTTGGCGAATAGGTTTACCTTATGGTGTTTGCTGCTGTTACCCTTTAACTTTGCTTGTGCGGAGGATCTGTTGACGGTCTATCAACAAGCGGTTAACGGCGACCCGAGATTAAAAGCGGCCGGCTTAAAAGTGGATATCGTCACCGCCCAAAAAGAGCAGTCTTTCGGCGAGTTTTTGCCGCAAGTCAGCGCCAGCGGCAACTGGTCTCAGAATGATCAGACCGTCGGTAATTCGACGACTAGTGTCAATACTACTTACCCAGGCAAACGTTACACTGTCTCGGTCAACCAGTCTTTAGTCGATTTTGCTAAATTCTGGAATTGGCGTCGGGCTCGCGAGACCGAAAATGTGTATATCGAAGAGCGAGTCGAAGCTGAAAATGCGTTGATCGACGATGTGGTGGAACGCTATTTCGATGTATTGCAAGCCGAAGACCAATTAACTTTGTTGCGCGGCGAGGCGGATGCCCTGGACAAACACTTAGAGCAAATCAAACGCCAGTTTGATAAACAGTTAATAAAGATTACCGATCTCTACGAAGTAGAAGCTCGAATCGATCAAGTTCAAGCCAGTGAAATCGAAGCGGAAACCGCATTGATCAAAGCCAAGGAAAACTTGAAGGAACTAACCAACAGTATTCCAGAAGGTCTATACCGACTGCGGGAAGATATTGACTATCAACCTTTGGAAGGTAATCTGGAAGATTGGATAGGGATGGCAAAAAGCGAAAACCCTTTACTCCGCGCGCAAGTGCTTGCCATTGAGGCGGCCAGCGACGATGTGGCAATGCAACGATCGCGTCATTTACCAGTGGTTGATTTGCAGTTTAATTACTTCAATGCCGATACCGGATTCCAGAGTTCGCGAACGCCGCAAACCGAGGTACAAGTCGCGGCAATTAACGTCACGGTGCCCATTTTTAACGGTGGCGTGATTTCGGAAAAGACCAACGAAGCGCAGCACAGGCTGGAATTGGCTAAAAATGAAAACGACAGCAAAACCCGCGCATTGATTAAAGAGATTAGTGATGCTTTTTTAACTTCCAACTCCAGCGTAAGGCGAATTTCGGCGTCTGCCAAAGCTCTGGCTTCGGCTAAAAAGTCTCGAGAAGCTAAGGAAAAAGGTTTCAAATTTGGTTTAGAGACTGTTAACGATGTATTGGATGCTCAGCAGGCCGAATTTCGTGCCAAGCGTGATCTCTCGCAAGGGCGTTACAACTATGTGAAAAGTCGTATGCGTTTTCTGCACGCGGTAGGTGTCATTTCGACACAGAACTTACAAGAAATTAATGATTGGCTGCAAAAGCCCGAACAAACCAATAACAATTAAAATTTTGAATACGATTCCTTGCCAATTTTTAGTGGGTATCGATCTAGGTACCACTCATACCGTGGTGGCCTATGCCTATGGCAAAGATCCAGAAAAGCAAATCCGCTTGTTCCATATTCCTCAACTAATCGCACCCGGTGAAGTGGCTGAGTTGCCCTTGCTGCCCTCGGTGCGTTATCACCCAGCCCCCGGCGAATTAAGTGCCGATGCGGGATTTTTGATGCCGGAAGACGGCGCGGTGCTTGGCGAAGGAGCGCGTCTTTTGGGAACTAAGTCGCAGGGACGATTAGTGACCAGTGCTAAGAGTTGGTTGTCGCATACCTCTGTCGATCATGCTGCGGCGATTTTACCTTGGGGTAGTGACGAATCGGTGTTTAAGGTGTCGCCATTGGCGGCTTGTGCCAGTTACTTGGCGCATGTATGCACCGTTTGGCAGCAACGTTTCCCCGATTCGCCGTTGTCCAAGCAGACTGTCGTGATTACCGTGCCGGCGTCTTTCGACGAGTCGGCGCGTTCATTGACGCTGGAGGCTGCGAGTATCGCTGGATTAAGCGATGTCCGCTTGTTGGAAGAGCCGCAAGCGGTATGTTATGACTGGTTGCGGCGGCATGCCGGTAACATTAAATCCAGTTTGGCAGGAAGCAGATTACTGCTGGTTTGTGATGTCGGTGGGGGCACCACCGATTTGACTTTGATCAAAATCGATTATGGCAACGGTGAGCCGCAATTAACCCGAATCGGAGTCGGCGACCACCTCATGCTGGGTGGAGACAATATTGATTTGGCGCTGGCGCATCTTGTTGAAAGTCGCTTGCGCGTAGGAGATAAAAAACTGTCTAGCGCGGATCTATCTCAATTACTTGAGCAATGTCGGATGGCGAAAGAGCGGTTGCTGGGCGGAGATATGCCCGATCAAGTAACCGTGACTTTGTTGGGCGGCGGTTCCAAGCTAATTGGCGGCAGTAAAAGCACTACGCTTAGTCGGGACGAGGTCAAACGGATTGCCCTAGACGGCTTCTTACCCTTATCGGGTTTGCAGGAGTTGCCGGATAAGAGACGCAGCGGTGTGATGGAGTTCGGCTTGCCATACGCGGCCGAACCGGCTATCAGTAAGCATATCGCCGCTTTTCTGAGCTTGCACACTCAGGCAGCTCAGGCAGCGCTAGGCGGTGAAAGTATCGTACCGGATGCAATATTATTGAACGGTGGTGTCTTTCGCAGCCAGGCCATGGTTGGCCGGATTCGCGACTTGCTTACTAGTTGGCGAGCTGGACAAGCTCCCTTGGTTCTCGACAATCGCAATCCCGAGCTTGCGGTTGCTTACGGTGCAGTGAGCTACGGCATAGCTCGTCGAGAGAAGAAAATCAGTATCGGTGGCGGCGCGGCACGCAGTTATTTTTTGCTGGTTGATGGGGGAGGCGATCAAGTTCGGAGGGGTGTCTGTATCTTGCCTAAAGGCAGCGAGGAAGGACATGAAATTCTCTTGTCGGACCGACAATTTGGATTGCGCCTGGGTCAGCCGGTGCGCTTTCATTTGTTGTCCAGTAGCGGCGACGGCGCTTTTCGGCCGGGTGAGGTCGTTGAGCTAAATGAGGAACATTTTCATGGTTTGCCGCCGTTGGCGGTGGTCTTTGAAGGCCAGCAGAGAGCGGAAATTATCGTGCAATTGCTGGCTACCTATAGCGAGGTGGGCACGCTACGCTTGCAGTGCGTGTCGGTCGAGGATAATAGCCAGCGCTGGGATGTGGAATTTCAGATTCGAAGAAAAAATCAAGTCGCTGTCAATGCCGAATTACCTGGCCAACTACCGCAAGCGCTGGAAAAAATTCAGGCGGTATTTGGCTCCAAATCCAAGCATGTGGATCCGCAGGCGGTAAAAACTTTACGCGCCGATCTGGAGAAAGTTTTGGTCGCGCCGCGCGGCGATTGGCAAACTCCGTTGCTCCGCGAGTTGTTTGGGATATTGCTCGAAGGGGGTAAATATCGGCGGCGTAGCGAGCAGCACGAACGATTGTGGTTGAGTTTGGCGGGCTATTGTCTGCGGCCGGGTTTTGGTTATCCGCTGGATGACTGGCGCGTGGAGCAGCTTTGGAAAATTTATCCTGAAAGCCTGCAATTTGTGAACGAGAAGCAGAACTGGGCTGAGTGGTGGACTTTGTGGCGACGAGTAGCGGGAGGCTTGCCTGCAGAGTCCCAGCAACGCATATTTCGCGATATCGCGAAATTTCTCAATCCTGCGGCCGCCCGTCAAGCTGGATTGCTTAAGCAATTGGCCACGCGCGGATATGAAGACATGGTGCGGCTGGCCGCTGCTTTAGAACGTTTGCCTCTGGCGGACAAAGTCCAGCTGGGCGAATGGTTGTTGAAGCGGTTGGAAAAGTCTGGAGAACCAGAGCAGAGCTGGTGGGCGCTTGGCCGCATTGGCGCGCGAATCTTGTTTCATGGCAACAATCATGAGGTGATTCCGCCAGCCATAGCAAGCAAATGGCTGCAGCAATTGCTGAAAACAGACTGGAAAAAGCAGCCGCAAGCCGGTTTTGCAGCTACGCTATTGGCTCGGCGCTGCGATGACCGCGTCCGCGATATAGACGAGGATTTGCGGTTGCAGGTTCTGGAGAAACTCAAACAAGCCAAAGCCGCTGCTTCTTGGCAGGAGATGGTGGCCGAATACAAGCAACTTGACGAGCAGCAGGAAAAGCAAATATTCGGTGAAGCGTTGCCGCCCGGATTGAAGTTAATTTAGCAATAAGTGCACGTTTAAAATGGACAACCGTATCGACCTTCTGATGGTGGTGCCAGCTCGCGGCGGCTCAAAAGGCTTACCGGATAAAAACATCCGCTTTTTAGACCATAAACCGCTATTGAGTTGGACTGCCGACGCAATTTCAATCGCGGGCTTGCCAAATTCGCTCGCCTTACTATCGACCGATTCCGAACGCTATGCCGAGATCGGTCGCCAATATGGTTTGTCTGTCCCCTTTCTTCGTCCGGCGGATTATGCAACCGATCACGCTTCCTCAATTCAGGTTCTGGAACACGTATTGGACTGGTTTCATTTCCAATATGGCTACTTCCCTTCGTTCACGATGTTATTGCAGCCCACTTCGCCATTTCGCGAGCCAGCTATAATAAAGCAGGCGGTCGATATGGTTCGGCAAGGCAGGGCTGATGCGGTGATAGGATGTAAGGAAATCTTTCGAGATTTGACTACGCTTTTTCGCTGCAACGATGGTTTTTTGCGGGCGCTGGACTCATCTAAGCCGACCCAAAGCGGTCGGCAACAATCTCAAGCCTTGTTGACACCGAATGGGGCGATGTATCTATGTAACACTGACTATTTGCTAACGCATCGGTCATTTTATCCACCAAGAACCGCACCTTTGATCATGAACGCGGTGCAGAGCCTGGATATCGATTCGGAGGAAGATTGGTTAATCGCCGAATCTTTTATTAAACAAGGGTTGGTATGAGTATTGTTTTAGTGACTGGCGCCGACGGATTTATCGGTTCACATTTGACCGAAATGCTGGTGTCGCGCGGGTTTAAAGTTAGGGCCTTGACCCAATACAATTCATTCAATGATTGGGGATGGTTGGAGAGTGTTTCCTGTAAAAGCGACATTGAAGTGGTGTGCGGGGATGTTCGTGATCCGCAATTTTGCCGAAGAATATGCACGGGGGTCGATACCGTCTTTCATCTGGCAGCGTTGATTGCTATTCCCTATTCTTACGTCGCGCCGGATAGTTATGTTGACACCAATATTCGCGGCACATTGAATATTTGTCAGGCTGCTCGTGACGCCAGCGTTTCTCGGGTGATTCATACATCGACCAGCGAAGTCTACGGTACTGCTCAATACGTGCCGATTGATGAAAAACATCCCCTGCAGCCGCAGTCGCCTTATAGCGCATCAAAAATCGCAGCCGACGCTATGGCAATGAGCTTTTTCAACGCCTTTGACTTGCCGTTGACAATCGCTCGGCCCTTTAACACCTATGGACCGCGACAGTCGGCGCGCGCAGTCATTCCAACCATCATCACCCAAATCGCCGCAGGTAAAAAGCAAATTCATTTAGGCGATGTGTCGCCTACCCGTGATTTTAACTACGTAGAAGATACCTGTCGTGGCTTTATTGCCCTCGCGGAGTCGGCTAATGCTATTGGCGAGACTGTCAATTTAGGTTCGAATTTCGAGATATCGGTTGGCGATACCTTGCATATGATTAAGTCTATTATGCGCAGCGACGTAGAGTTTTTAGTGGACCAGCAGCGCTTACGTCCGGAAAAGTCGGAGGTGAATCGGTTATGGTGCGATAACGCCAAGATTAAAGCTTTGACGGGTTTCGAATCGACTGTCAGCCTGGAAGAAGGCTTGCACCGCACCGTAGATTGGTTTTGCCAGCCCGAAAACCGGCAAAAATACAAAACTGACATTTACAATGTTTGATAGCTTCATCCGTCTGGTTAGGGATATTTATCAGACCGATCAATTTATCCCGCTGCATGAACCACGTTTTATTGGCAACGAAAAGCAATATTTGTTGGATGTGATCGATAGTACTTTCGTTTCCAGTGTCGGACCGTACGTCAATCAGTTTGAAAAACAGGTCGCCGGCTACTGTGGTGTGAAGCATGCGGTAGCGACGGTCAATGGCACTGCCGCGCTACACATAGCTTTATTAGCGGCAGGGGTTAAACCGGGCGAGGAAGTGATTACTCAGGCAGTGACCTTCGTTGCCACCTGCAACGCGATAAGTTACTGTGGAGCCACACCGATTTTTATCGATATCGATGGGGCTACGCTGGGCTTGTCTCCAACGTCTGTTGCCGAATTTCTCCAACACTATGCAGAATATCGCGACGATGGGGCTTATAACAAGCTCAGCGGTAATCGGATAGCTGCCTGTGTGCCGATGCATGTATTCGGTCACCCTTGTGATATGCACGGTCTTGTGCAAGTTTGTGCCGGATACGGGATCCCTTTGATTGAAGATGCGGCAGAGGCGCTGGGTAGCTCTATTGCAGGCCGCCACTGCGGTAGTTTTGGTGTATGCGGTGTGCTAAGTTTCAATGGCAACAAAATTATTACGACAGGTGGGGGCGGCATGATCTTGACTGACGATGACGAGCTAGCAACTCACGCTAAACATCTGACTACTACCGCTAAATTACCCCACGCCTGGAAATTCGAACATGACCAAGTCGGTTACAACTATCGGATGCCCAATCTGAATGCCGCTTTGGGGCTGGCGCAACTAGAGCAATTGCCGAATTTCGTGGAACGTAAGCGCCAACTTGCCTCGCGCTATCTGGATTGGGCAAAAGCCAACGGCACACAAATGATCGTTGAACCGGATGGTACGCAAGCTAATTATTGGTTGAATGCTCTCTTGCTTGATGATGTTGCTAAACGCGATACCTTTTTGGAATACAGTAATGCGCAGGGGGTGATGACTCGCCCACTCTGGGCCTTGATGCCGGATTTACCGATGTATAGGTATTGTCAGACCGACGGTCTCAGCCGGTCGCGATGGTTGGCGGAGCGCTTGGTCAATGTGCCTAGCAGCGTGGTGATATGACGGTAGAGCCGCGTAAAATCTGCGTTGTGACCGGCTCGCGGGCCGAATACGGTTTATTGTATTGGCTACTCAAGGAGATTCTAGCAGATCCGGATCTTGAACTGCAATTAGTCGTCACCGGGATGCATTTGTCGCCGGAATTCGGCTTGACGTGGCAACAAATTGCCGCTGACGGATTCACGATTGACCGCAAAGTCGAAATGTTGTTGTCGTCGGATACGCCGGTCGGCATAACGAAAGCGATGGGTTTGGGGCTGATTGGATTTGCCGACGCCTTGGATGATTTGCGACCAGATATTGTGGTGGTGCTGGGAGATCGCTTCGAAATATTTGCAGCGGCTCAGGCGGCAATGAACCTGCGTCTTCCGTTAGCCCATATTCATGGTGGCGAACTGACTGAGGGTGCGGTTGACGATGCCATCCGTCACGCCCTGACCAAACTCGCTCATCTGCACTTTACCGCCACCGAAGTTTATCGCCAACGCGTGATTCAGCTTGGCGAACTGCCTGAACGAGTATTCAATGTGGGTGCGCCGGGTTTGGACAATATATTTCGGTTGCCGCTATTGGATCGCGAGGCGTTTGAACGCGCCATAGAGTTTAAATTGGCGGTGCGAAATCTATTGGTTACCTTTCATCCTGTTACCTTGGAAGCGGCCACTGCCGCGGATCAATTTTGCCAGTTGTTATCCGCCCTTGATCAATTTGAAGATGTTCACATCATCTTTACCTATAGTAATGCCGATGCCGATGGTCGCATCATCGCCAGGTTGATCGATGAATATCGGGCTCGGTATCCGGAACGCGTGACTGCGTTCCTTTCTTTGGGCTCTCTGCGGTATTTGTCCGCTATGAGGCACGTTGATGCGGTGGTTGGTAATTCCTCCAGCGGGCTTTTGGAAGCGCCAGCTTTCAACATTCCCACTATCGATATCGGTGACCGGCAACGCGGTCGGCTTCATGCTGCGAGCGTGTTGCATTGTCAACCGCACAGCTTTGCCATCAAAACTGCTTTGGAAAAGGTTTGGTCCGGCGAGTTGTCAAGTACCTTGGCCAATCTAGTTCATCCTTACGGTACTGGGGGTGCGTCAGTGGCTATAAAGGGGATTCTAAAGGACGCCAAGCTTACCAATGTTTTAAAGAAGCGGTTTTACGACATTCCTTTTAACCAACTGCTATAGCCCTATACTTTTGCCTCACTTTAGGGATTGATCAATCGAGGACGTTTCAAGCATGACTCAAACTTATATCATCGCCGAAGCTGGTGTTAATCATAACGGTAGTTTGGAAACAGCTTTGCAATTAGTGGATGTTGCGGTGGCTGCTGGCGCGGATGCCGTCAAGTTTCAGACTTTTAAAGCCGAGAAGCTGGTGACGCAGGCTGCGGCCAAAGCAGCTTATCAACAGCAGACTACCGGCGCTGATGAAACCCAGCTACAGATGTTGCGAAAGCTGGAATTGAAGTACGAGTTTCACTTTCAGCTGAGAGACTATTGTCGGCAGCGAGGCATAGCGTTCTTATCGACAGCCTTCGATTTCGACAGTTTGCTGTTTTTGGTTGACGAGGTGGGTATCGATAAGCTGAAAGTGCCCTCGGGAGAAATCACCAATGGGCCATTTTTACTGGCCCATGCGCAGACCGGCAAGGAGATTATTCTCTCTACCGGAATGGCTGCTTTGGGCGAAGTTGAAGCCGCTCTCGGCGTTTTGGCCTTTGGTTATTTGGGATGTGAGCAGCCGTCGATCGCGGGATTTCAAAAGGCTTTTAGCTCATTGGAAGGGCAGAGCATGCTGAAAAATAAAGTCACCTTGCTGCATTGCACCAGTGAGTATCCTACGCCGGCTCATCACGTCAATTTAAAGGCGATGGATACCCTTGCCCAGGCCTTTGGGTTGGCGGTGGGCTATTCCGATCATACCGACGGTTTGGCGGTACCAATAGCGGCTGCGGCGCGCGGTGCAGTTCTGATCGAAAAGCACTTTACCTTGGATCGTAGTTTGCAAGGTCCGGATCATCAGGTCTCGCTGGAGCCAGACGAGCTAAAACGATTGGTCGAAGCGATTCGGGTAATCGAAAAGGCAATGGGCTCTGCAGTAAAAACTCCGCAGTCGGTCGAATTGCAGACCCGGGCCGTAGCTCGCAAAAGTTTGGTTGCCGCTTCATCAATAGTCGCCGGTAGTACATTCAGCGTCGAGAATTTGGCGTGCAAACGACCAGGTACTGGTATCAGTCCGATGGAATATTGGCGGCTATTGGGTCAAACCAGTCAGCGGGCTTACCAAGCAGATGATTTAATAGAATGAGCAAACCCGTCATTTTGTTAGGCAGTGGTGGACATGCCAAGGTACTGCTCAATATTTTACGCCGTTGCGATTTTGAGATTATTGGCGTTACTGATCCGGCGCGCACCAATGGCGAGCACTGGCTGGGTTGTAAGATTTTAGGCGATGATTTAGCCGTGCATGCCTTTTCCTATAAGGAAGTGTTGCTGGTAAATGGGCTGGGGTCTCTGCCTAGAGATGGTGGTTTGCGCCGCAAAGTTTTCGATAGATTTACAGCCTTGGGTTATCAATTCCTCACCGTGATGGACCCGTCAGCGCTTGTAGCTGATCAAGCTGGTTTGGCGCCAGGCGTGCAAGTTATGGCAGGGGCCTTGATTCAGCTTGGCGCGATAATTGCTGAAAATTGCATAATAAATAGCGGGGCGATTGTAGAACACGATTGCCGAATAGGTCGGCATGTGCATATTGCCCCGGGTGCGATTATGAGTGGCGGCGTTGAGTTGGGTGACGATGTGCATATCGGTACCGGAGCGATTTTGATTCAAGGCATTCGTATCGGGAATGGCAGCGTAATTGGTGCCGGCAGTGTCGTTACTCAAGACGTTGGTGAGAAAAAGATTGTTTATCCGCCTCGTCCTCAAATTCAGGATTTGTGACATGAAACAGCATTGGCAACAGGTATTAATTCGACCGGAGGCAAGTTTGCTAACGACGATCGAAGTGATTGATCGCGGTGCTTTGCAAATTGCGTTGGTTGTTGATGATAGCGACAAACTGGTGGGCGTAGTCACCGACGGTGACATAAGGCGGGCACTTATCAGGGGCTTACAGCTTGAACATCCAGTCGCGGAGGTCATGAATAGGCGGCCCAAAGTGGCGACCTTGCTGGATAGCAAAGCCCAGTTGATTGCGATGATGGAAGGCCATCATCTCTATCAATTGCCGGTCGTCGATGATCAGGGACGGATAGTGAGCTTGGAGTCTCTCCAGGCGCTCTATAAACAACCGGCGTTTCCCAATCCGGTATTTTTGATGGCGGGTGGTTTCGGTAAGCGATTGCGGCCCTATACCGATGATTGTCCTAAACCTCTTTTAGAGATTGGTGGCAAACCAATTTTACAAACCATCATCGAGAATTTTGTTAAATCGGGTTTTAGGCAGTTTTTTATTGCGGTGCACTATAAAGCCGATCAAATCAAAAAATATTTCGGCGATGGTGATCGCTGGGGTATTTCTATCAGCTATATCGACGAATTGGAGCCGATGGGCACCGCGGGCGCAATTGGGTTGCTGCCCGATGATTTGCCTGATGTGCCGTTGCTTGTTATGAATGGAGATATTCTGACCCAGATCGATTTTTCTCGATTATTGGCCTACCACAACGAGCAGCAGGCGATAGCAACGATGTGCGTGCGCCAGTATGAGTATCAGATTCCCTATGGAGTGGTGTCTTTGGAGCAGCAGCGAATTGTTGGTATTGAAGAAAAGCCGCTACAAAGCTGTCTTGCTAACGCAGGAATATATGTGTTGGATCACAGTTTAGTGAAGGTCATTTCCACGCAAAAAAAACTGGATATGCCGACATTGTTTAACCAGCAAATCGCTCTAGGCGAGATGGTGTCTATGTTTGCAGTTAATGATTACTGGTTGGACATCGGGCGTGAGGCGGATTTTTTACGTGCTCAGGGCGAGTTTGCCCAATATTTTTAAGAGTGAGGGGTTAAAGTTATTTTTACAGAGGTCGATACATCCTTCGAGTTTGAAATGAATTTTTTTAATCAAGTCACTTAACCAACAGTTAGTTTTTCGGCTTTATAGGCTGCATAAACTAGGAGGATAGCATCATGTCAATGGTAATTAACACAAACGTCGCTTCATTAACCAGTCAACGGTTATTAAGTAATACAACCAACTCGCTGAAAACCTCTATGGAGAGATTGTCTTCCGGCTTACGAGTTAACTCAGCAAAAGATGACGCAGCAGGTTTGGCGATTAGTGATGGAATGACATCGCAAATCAGAGGTATGACTGTCGCGATCAGAAACGCCAACGACGGTATCTCAATGGCGCAAACAGCTGAAAGTGCGATGGGAGCCATTACCGAAACCATGCAACGGATGCGGGACTTGGCCGTACAAGCTTCTAACTTTGGCGCGGTCAGCTCAAGTGACCGAGAAAAACTGCAAACCGAATTTAAACAGCTGGGAGATGAAATAGGACGTATCATCAAAAATACTGAATTTAACGGTAAAAAGGTCTTAAACGGTTCTTTGACAAATGTTAACTTTCAGGTGGGTGCTGGAACTTCCGCGAATAACCAAATCTCTATCAACGTGAGTGATTTGGCCGCAGCGTCGGGCATAACTTCTTTGTTCAGCACTGGAGCTGTTTCCATAGGTTCCGGAGCTGCCTCTACTGACACAAGGGCGGCAATGGATGCGATTGATAACGCCATTAAAAAGATTGATACTTTCCGCTCTACTTTGGGTGCTGTGCAAAACCGCTTTACGACTACAATTGGTAACTTGCAGTCTTCGATTGAAAATCAAAGTGCTGCTCGGTCAAGAATTATGGATGCGGATTTTGCCTCAGAGACATCCAACTTGAGCCGTACGCAAATTCTACAACAAGCCGGTACTGCGATGTTGGCACAAGCTAATCAGTCCTCTCAAACCGTACTTAGCTTGCTTAGATAGGGTTAAGGGAAGACTGCGAGTACGCAGTTTTCCTCTATGTTTACTTAAACAAGGGTTAATGTCATGAACAGTGAAATTACAAATGTGTTGAAACTGGTTCCTGTGACTACCGTAAAAACCGATAAGCAAGAGACTGGTAAAGTACAGGCGCAAGCGAAGGCTGCAAGCGATCATACCGGCGGCGGGAATGTTGCCGCGTCTTCTCAGAATTATCAGAGTCCGCCAAGCGTTTTAGCGAGCTCGGAGAAAATGGATAAAAGTGATCAAAAGCCGCCTTTAGATTTGGTCCGGCAAGCCGCAAATCAAGGTAACTCCATATTGCAAGCTACCCAGCGTAATTTGCAATTCAAAGTCGACGATGCGACCAAGGAAGTGGTGGTCAAAATTGTCGATACTGATAGTGGTGAACTGGTGCGGCAAATTCCATCCGAAGAAATGTTGGCTTTTATTAGACGGATGCAGGAACTGGAAGGCGATCAGGGTTCGGTGATACAGGATAGAGCATAGTGTCTGGGTTGGGGAGAGTGTCATGAGCATAGTGTCTTCAACAGGGCTGGGTAGCGGAATCGACATTCAGACCTTGGTAACGCAGTTGGCAACGGCGGAAACCCAGCCTCAGCTCAACTCTATCCAGAGACATAGAGACACCGCCAGTACCAGGCTCAGTGGCTTGGGTACTTTGAAGAGTGCGCTATCCGAATTTCAAACGGCAATCAGTGCCTTGAAAGATGGTAGTGCGTTTCGTGCTCATACAGCTGTCTCTTCAAACGAGTCTATTCTCAAAGTGGCGGCTGACTCTTATGCCGCGGCTGGGGTTTATTCGCTCGAAGTAACGAAGTTGGCGAAGGCGCAAAAGGCCGTTGCAAATGTTGAGTTTGCTAACACATCCAGTACCCTTAGCACAGGCACTGTGTCGTTTTCGGCTAACTCTGGCGCTACATTCAATGTGGTTTTGGATAACACCAACAACACGTTGGAAAAGTTACGTGACGCGATCAATAAAGCTGACGGCAATACCTTTGTCAACGCAAGTATTGTTAGGGTCGATAATGCTGCGAACACAGGTACTGTTGCTAAGCTAGTGCTTACTGCGAAAAATACTGGTACTGCCAGCGCATTTACTGTGGCGGGTGTCGATGACGGCGCCATTACTGGTGATGTAAGTTTGTCTCAGTTAGCTTCTAGTAACTTGGATATTAAAACGGCGGCCCAGGATTCGGAAATCTTGATTGATGGGCAAAAGGCAACCAGAAGTGGCAATGTAATTAGCGATGTGCTTCCCGGAGTCACTCTTAACTTAGTAGCGCAGACGGCTGTCAACGAGCCAGTCACTATCGATATTGCTGTTGATAACGAAGCTATCACTAAAAGCATCAACACATTCGTTTCTGCCTATAACAAATTAAATTCGACAGTCAAAAGTTTAGGTAAATACGGTGGAAGCAAAGACGGTAGCGGCAATGGCGCTTTGATTGGAGACTCCACATTACGCTATATAGCGACGCAAGTTAGACAGGTTTCAACCGGCACGGTTTCTACGGTCAGCAGCGATTACAACTCGTTGGCTATGATTGGTGTCAGCGTCAACAAAGATGGCGTTGTTTCTTTGGACAGTGCCAGGTTAAAAACGGCTTTGTCCGCGAACTTTCAGTCTGTTAGTGATGTGTTTTCATCGACTGAAGGTGTGGCCACTAAGTTGGCGTCTAATTTATCGGTCTTGTTGCAATCGGGTGGCTCAATAGATAGCCAGCAATCCTCGTTAAACAAAGCTATTTCCCGTTTGGACGACCAAAAAGACAATGTCAACGTCAGATTTGAAAGAGTGCAGAAGGCTTTACAAAAACAATTTCTTGCTATGGATAGCGCAGTTGGACAGTTTAAAAACACAGGTTCATTTTTAACAAGCTGGATCAACCAGTTGTAGTTGCTATAGGGGATTATCATGTACGCAATGGCAAAGAGCAGTAATGGTGCTAAGCATTATGCGGATGTGCATAATGCAAGCGGTTTGGGAGAAGAGTCACCTCATCGGTTGATTCAAATGTTGATGGAAGGCTTTTTGGCTAGGGTGAATTCCGCTAAAGGTGCAATGGCGCATGGTGATATGGAAGCCAAAAGTATTTATATCTCCAAGGCCATGGGAATCGTCGGCGGGCTAAACGAAGCTGTAGATATCGAACATGGTGGAGATATTGCGGTCAATCTCCACGAGCTTTACAGCTATATCAATATGCGCTTATTGCAGGCAAGCGGCGAAAACAGCGGCCAAATTTTAGATGAAGTAGCTTCTCTAATGAGAGATATTAAAGAGGCCTGGGATGCCATTGGGTAATGCTGTCGAGCTAGATGACAATAGAAATATCGATCACTGCGCACAAGTTCTGCGGGATTTTAAGGAAAAAATCGAGCAATGTTTGGCAGACGAGGATTGGGAGCAACTGCCTGTAATATTGGGTTTCCGCCAGGCTTATTTGGAACGAATACTAAATCAGTCTATCCCCGAACAGCGCCTCGGTTCCATAAAAAAGCTGGTGCAAACGTTGCTGGAAGATGATGCAGTTTTTTTAGCTCAAGTTGAAGAGCATAAATCTGGCCTCTTCAAGCAGCAGCAGTCTCTTGAGCGAGGCGTCCGCGCGACCCAAGCATACAAAAATAATTAGTCCCCAATTCAGTCGCCTACAGCTTCACGATAAATTGGTTCTAAACTATTAAAACATCCGCCAGATGTGGATGGCGTATTCCTACTTCCATCCCCACTGAGTTGTCATTTTTTATTCCCTTCTTGTTGTAAACTCGTTTTTTGCTTTGTTGTTAGCGAAATCTCTGCCATACCCGTCAACCACCAATTCAGCAGCTTCGCCTGATTCGTCGGACGGGACTGGAAAAGTGGGCACCGCTGAATACGTATTTAAGCCAATGTTTGGTTCCGAGGGTATATTCAAACTTTCCATCTCTCGAAAATAAATCAAAGTCCCAACCGACAAACTGAGATTAGCTATTGTCGATCCACGGCAGTGGGCATTGGTCAATGTACAGTATTTAAAGTTGATTTTAGCCAGAGGCGGAAATAAATCGGATTTAGTTGATATGTCTTCCTGATTACGTATAAGTTTCAGCCGACACTGAAATCGTGTGATCCTATGAGTTCTAAAGGTCGCGTCGCCCGCCATACCCTCTGGGGCACAAGTGGATTGCCGGGGTCTAAACTGCATGGATGCGAACCGGGAATCACTCCGCTCACAAAAAGCCCGGTACCTCCGTGTACACTGGATACCGGCAATCCCTGCCGGAATGAGTGCGTCCGTGAGG
>FSSH01000637.1_pt1 | contig 48358 bp, 46 predicted proteins | sample 1166101 | NCBI WGS metagenome assembly FSSH01 (sample SAMEA32972668, study PRJEB13176) | freshwater metagenome | biome: Drinking water system; feature: Biomass in drinking water that filtered by 0.45 um membrane; material: drinking water | place: USA | collected 2012-12-20 | depth 0 m
CGGTCTCGGCGCCGACGCCATAGAACAATCCACGTGCGCTAACGGTGGAGGAACTGGTTTCTGACAAGGATGCTCCGGCCGTTGTCTGCGCTGTCTTGGCTTCAGGCATAGCCGCTTCCGGCACTGAACCGGCGGCGCGCGGACGCTCGGTTCTTACAGCGGCTTCCTCTGAGGCCTTCCCCATCGAGACGGCTGGTGCCGCCGCCTGTTTCCGATCTGCTTCTGGTTGTGCGTTCTCCGGCGCATAGTCGCGAATGGTATCAGCTGGAACGCTTGCCTGGGGTGGTACGGTGGCTGTTCGTTCGTTGGTGGTATGCGTATCCGACACTGAGTCCTTCTTGGCGACGGTTGCTGAGAGATTCTGATTATCCTGTGCTGTTGCCTTTGACTCAGCCGGCTTGGGCGCTGACGGCTGTGACCCTGCGGGCGGAGGAATGGATGGGGCGACAGGTGGTGTTGCTTCGGTCGCAACCGATTGGACTGCTTTTTCCAGACTCTCCTGATAGGTCTTGGTGCCGAGGACGACTGCGAAGACCGCGGTGGCGAGTCCGCCGGCCAGGGCGAGATTGGCAGGCCGCCGGAACCAGTCCAGCCATGAGGCCAGCCCGCCGGCAGGAGCCGGAGTTATATTGCTCAAGGATTGGAGTAAACGGCGTCGCACAGCCGGATCGGTCAACAGTTCTTTCAGTGCCTGCTCGTCGGCCAGGGCATTGAAGAGTTGCTGATCCTGCATGGCGGCGGTAAAGAGCCGTCGGCGTTCCTCCGGCGTCAGCGTATCCGCTGCAAAACCGCCGAGGAGCTTTTCCAGTTCGTGTTCAGCCATTGGTTATTCCCAACTGCCGTCCATTGCCGTCAATAGCTGCTTTCTGCATCGAAGATCCCAGGTATAGATCGTATTGATTGACGGTTGCCCCATGATCTTCTGAATCTCGGGAAAGGTTTTCCCCTCCAGTTTCCACTTGAAGAGTTCCCGGCAGCGCTCGCCGAGTTGCATGACTGCCGCGAGTAACCGGTCTACGCGCTGTTGTTGGTCAAGCTGCGTCGCCGGATCAGCACCGGGATCGGCCAGCGGCAATTCCTCGACCGACTCCTGATTATACTCGCCTCGCCGGAAGGCCTTGCGGTGGGCGTCGAGCATCTTGAACCGCAAGACCTGAAATGCCAAGGGGACCAGTTCGGTCAAGTCGGTGACCGCGGGGTACTTCTCATGAAGGACCACCAGGGTCTCCTGGGTCAGATCCTCGGCATGGTCTCTCGATACTCGTGATGTCGCGAACGCGAGAATCCTTTCGCGAAGCGAGGCGAGTATCTGATTGCGGTCCATCGGTGTGCCTGACTATCGGATCGATTGAATCGTTGAATGGGGAAGAATGTCGCCGAGAGAGCGGAAGCCCAGCTTCAGCCCGGTGCACACTTCAACCTGCCGGTCGAAGCGGTTCTTGGTCTTGATCATCTTGCGCAACGTGCCGAAGGCGACGCGTCCCCAGGCGGCGATGTGAAAGACGGACAGCGGATAGTCCGTGCCGAAGAGCAGGCGCTCGTGGACTTCAGGGTAGTTGCGGAGGTGCAAGAGCATCCGGAACCGGTTCGGCAGCGTGAGGGCCGAGATGTCCGAATAGAAATTGGGGTAGCGGTTGACGAGGTCACGCAAGGTCGGAAGAAACTTCTCATAAAGGATCAATCCGTAGCTGCAGGCATGGGCGGCGATGACCGTGGCGCCTTCTTCGAGAGGAACACGCAGCCGCTCAGGATCGCCGACCGATTGATCCTTCCCGATCAGACTGAACTCGTAGCCGACGTGACTCAGGAAGGGCAGCTTGCGTTCGGCCAATGCGCGATAGAAGGGTTTGTAGTTGGGATTGGCCGGATCGAACTGCTTGGCGTTCGGGAGGACTTTCACCAGCACCGCACCGGCATCGGCGCAGCGGTGGACTTCGTCGATCGCGTCCCGCCGTTGGGGATTGATGGATACGCCCGCGAGCAATTCATTCGGATGAGCCTGCGCGGTTTTCAGGACGTAGTCGTTGCTGATGAGGAAATCGGTATGGGTCTTGTTGAGTCGTCCATTGTGATCGTAGACCCCGTCCATGCCGAGCATTACGGCCTTTTGCACATGGCGGGAGGCGCGTAATTCAACGAGTAGATCCTCCAGATACTTCTCATTGGTTTCACGCGGGCGGTCAACGGAGAGGCCGTGCTTCCAAAACAGGAAGCGAAAGAGCGGGCTCTTCAGCATCTTGGGCGAGATATAGCAGCCGTTGTCGCCGTCGGGCAGGGCGGCCAGGTGCACGTGACAATCGATCAATGATTTAGTGGCGGTGTTATTCATTGCGTGTCTCTTTCATATTATCCGAAGTCACCGATTATTCCCACGCAGGTCTGTATCCTGCTTCTGCCAGGGCTTTGATCCCTTGTTCGAGCGTTATCATGAAACTTGTTCGATCCCCGCTCCAACGAATGGGTTCCCCGATAAAGACATCGCAGAAGAACGGGACCAGGATGGCCTCCCCTTTAGGCAGGGCTTTCCCGAGGCCGTGGAGAAAGATGGGTGTGATGGGAACCTCGGGGTTGCGCTTGGCCAGATGGGCGATGCCCGTCTTCAACGTGCCCATCTGCTCAGGATCTCCCCGCGATCCTTCTGGAAAGAGGATCAGAATCTCCCCGTTCTGCAAGGCCTCAGTGCACGCGGCTAACGGATCCTGGTGCCGGCCGATGACCTCACGCTCAAGCGGAATGATGTGCATGATGTTCAACGCAAACCATGCAAGGAGGCGGTTGCGGAAGAAATAGTCCTTTGCCGCCACCGGTCGCAGTTGCCGCAAGAGCGGCCAGGGAAGCAGGGTCATGAGGACGAGCGTATCCAGATGGCTGTTGTGGTTGGAGACGACGATGGCCGGCCCTTTCAGGGGAATCCGTTCGCGATGGCGAATGTTCAGGCCGATCACGATCAGGACCAGGGGACGAACGATCACCAGAAAGAATAGTTGTTGCAGCACGATGGACTCTCAGTAGTGCAGGTAATAGACATAGTGGAACAGCAGCGGGGCGGTGTAGGTCAAACTGTCGATTCGATCGAGGATGCCGCCATGGCCGGGCAACAGGCTGCCGCTGTCTTTGACTCCGATATCTCGTTTCAATGCCGAAATGGTCACGTCGCCGATGAAACCGCCTAAGGCGATCAGGAACCCTGCCCCGAGTGATTCGACGAGCGTCAGGGGGGTGAGGTGGGGAGCCAGGAGCATCGCCAGGGCAGTGGTCGTTCCCACTCCGCCAAGAAATCCTTCCCAGGTCTTGTTGGGGCTGACTCTCGGGATGATCTTATGGCGTCCGGTGAGCTTCCCCCACACATATTGGGCGACGTCGTTGAACTGCGTGAGGAAGATCAGATACAGGACCAATCCGGCGCCTCCGCCTGCCGGGTTTCTGGTCCCGTCAAGGACCAGAAAGAAGGCCGCATGGCTGAGGCTGAAGACCATCGTCATGAGGCCCCAGTGCAGCGTGCCGGCCGCCCGGAGAAAATCCTTGGTTTCGCCGATGATGACCATCCGCATGGGCAGCAGGAGGAAGAGATAGACGGGGATGAAGATGATGAACATGCCGTACCACTGCTCGTGGACCCAGAAGTACTGGAACGGAATCGCGGCATAGGCCCAGAAGAGCACGCGGCGATCCGCGCGTCTGGTCGGGATGAGTGACAGGTATTCTTTCAGCGCGAGAAAACTGACGAAGGCGAAGAAGAGGATCGAGGCTGTCCGGCTGAGGAGGATGGCACCGGAGAATATCCCGATCATGATCCACCAGGACCGGATACGCTGAATCAGCTCCGTATAATTTTTCTCCGGATGCAGCCGCTTCAGCAGCGCGGCGGTGAGCGAGGCGACCACCAGAATGCCGAGGATGCCGCCCAGTGCCGTCAGGACCGATGGCGTGATATGCGGCAGCATCAGTGCGCGCCCTCCCGTAACGCCAGGCTGGCACGGTTGTAGATCGTGAAGAGCGAGAGCAGCAGCATGATGGACAGCGCGGCGGTGACCCAGGTTCCTTCTGTCACGCCAAGTCCGAGCAGGAGGGCGATCAGTCCGAATGCAAACGCTCGATCACTCTTACCCATCGGGCCGGCATAATTGCGGGACCCGCCGACCTGAATCGCCACTACGCCAGTCATTTCGACCATCACGGCGAGGATGATGATACTAACCACCAGCCACTGATTGAAGGCCGGGACCAGCGCCAGCGGCAGATAGAGCGCGGTATCCGACACCACATCGCCCAATTCGTTCAGGACGGCCCCGAGCCGCGTTTTCATATTGTGTTCGCGCGCGAGCATGCCGTCGATGGCGTTTAGGGCCATGCGGATGAATAACGTTCCCGGGAGCAGCAGCAGCCGAGAGGTCTGGTCTGGATGCGAGGCCATCACGCCACCGACAATGCAGGATAGTGCCAGGGCTGTCAGGGTGACGTGATTCGCGGTCACGTGTGCAGCCGCCAGTGCATGAGTGAGGGGGCGCAGGACATTCTGAAAGGCAGGTTTGAGTTGGTAGATACTGGCCATCGCGATCTGAGTATTCCTACAAGTATGTGTCAGCGTAGCATGCCGCCTCGGAAATCCAAATCAAATCCAGCTTGCTCAATAGACAATGTGCAATCTTGACGAAGGACTGCTCTATCGCCTGCGGGTCAGGAGACGACCTAACCAGACCAATCCGAACATGCAGCCGGCTGTGAAGGCGAGCACGGCACCAGGAATCGTTGTCGCTTCGACTGGTGCGGGTGCGACGCGTAGCTCGGATGGAAACGGGCGGGGCGGTACGGCGATCGATTTCCACTTCGACCGGTCCGACGGCACGCGCTGTTGATAGTCGTCGAGGGAGGCGACCGCATAGGTGCCCATTGCGCGGCTGGAGGGAATCTGCGGGATATGCACGTAGAGCACCGCTTCGACATCCTCCCGAAGCCATTGTTCGAAGGGGGTGAGCGGTCGCGGCGGACTTGATGGCCCGAGGAGATGCAGGAGGTCGTTCCCGATGGCTTCGAATGTCACGCGCGGCAGCAGTCTGGTGAGTTCTTCCGAAAAGTATCGATAGACCTTCAGGCCGCTGGCCAGGCTCCGGTCCGAGGCCGCCATGTAGACATAGCCTGCCGTCGCCTTCAGCCGGTTGCTGGCGCCTTGGTAAGGAATCTGCCAGCCGAGGGTGCGGAGTTGATCGATGCTGAGTCCCGCGCAGTTGAGCAGCGAGTGATCGTAATCCAGCTCGTGCCGGTAAAAGCGGCGAAACACGTCCTGGATAGCGGCTTGATAGGCAGCCGGGATGCGATCCTGTTTCAAGACCAACACGAGGAGCGCGCTTGGCCGATAGTAGGATTGCCCGCTGTTGAGGTCCATGAGGTAATTGTCCATGGGGACCATCGCGGGGAGAATGCCCTTTTCGCTGACCACGTTGGCGTCGTAAAAGTTGTTCACCAGCCAGTCGGCCCATTCGCCATGCGGACCGACGCGTCCCGTCACGATACCGAAGTGTCCCCCGTGGGCTTCGTCGTCGTCGCCTTGCGCACCGTTCAGGATCGCGCCAAGGACCGGCTTGCCGGACCATGATCCGTCTGCTTTCCCCCACAAGAGGCGGGTCGTGATGGTGTCTGCGGGAAGCCCGTCCGTGTTTTCCATGAGGTGTGAGATCGTTCGGTCGTCGGCGGCGACCGTGCGCGCCCGATTGGGTGTGAGGAGATAGTCCGTCGGCCAAATAGTGCGGGCTTCGAACGCAGATCCCTCCGCTGCGGAGACGGTGCGGCCGCGCAGGCGCAAGGGGTGCGACCTGAAGAAGTCTGCGGTGGCCTCGTTGTAGTACGACTGATTGGCCGGGAGCTTCGGCGTCAGGCGAAGAGCAATGGAGCCGATGTCGGGGATGTCAAGATGAGTCTGCTCCGGCCCAAGGGTGGCGAGGGGAATTAATTCCGGAGAACCCAGCCACACCAGGAAGGGCGGCTGATGGGCGACTCCTTGTTGTTCCTGCGCCAGGGGAATCGCAATGGTTTCATCGGCAAAGTACCACAGGGCTTGCGGCGGCGTGCCGCAGTTGCTGCATCGACCGGTCGTGGCGGTGAAGACCGATCCGTCGAAGAGTCCGAGCGGTTCTTGTCGCAATGGTGACCGGCCGATCTGCGCAGCAGATGGAGGCGTCGTTCCGTCAATTGCCGGTGCGGCTATGACAGGGCCCGGGTCGAACACGACTGTGGTGGCGAGTAGAATACCGGCAACCGTGATTGGTGGGGCGTGTGAACTCATCTGTGAGCCGGGTTGAGCGCGAAGCTGTCGATCATGCAACCGGGCGAGCAGCAGTTGTGCCGTGATGGCGCCGGTCAGAGCCATACTCATATCCCACTGCGTGTCCCATTCGTCGCCTTGGGTGGCGAGGAACGTGGTGGCAGTTTGGCCGAACACAAATGCGCTGGCGCCTTCCAGGAGCTCATAGAGGGCGCTGAGTCCGAGGCTGATCGAGCACACCAGGAAGAACAGCCAGCCTCCTCGTTGCAGCGGGGATGTCCGCAGGAGGAGTTCGCGCATCACGATGGCGGGCACAAAACCCTGTGCCAGGTGTCCGAGACGATCGTAGTGATTGCGCGCAAGCCCGAAGGCGTCCTGCACCCATCGGCCCAGGGGAACCTCGGCATAGGTGTAATAGGCTCCGACCATGAGAATGATGGCATGCCCGGCCATCATTCGATACGCCAAGGGGGTAAGCGGGAACCGGTCATGAGTACGGATCAGGATGGGAATCCCGATCAGTACGGGAAAGGCCTCCAGGAGCCAGACGCCGTGATGTTTCGGGTTGAGACCTGAAAGGATCAGGCCAAACACGACGAGCGTGAGGAGCACGCGACGTTCCGCGAGGTGGGCGGTCATTCGCGGGTGCCATCCGCAGCCAATCGCTCCATGGCTATCCGTTTGACCCCGCGAAGATCCAACTTGCCGGTGCCGAGGATCGGCAGCGCGTCGACTTTCACGAATTGGCTCTTGGCCGGGATGAAGAGATTGGGCAACCCGCTGGCGGCGAGTTTGTCGAGTACAGCCGGGATGGTCGCCTCGTCGATGGTGTAGAGCACGGCCAACCGTTCGCCCTTTTTCTCATCCGGGAGACCGGTCACGGCAAAGACTTGCAGCTCGGCGCCGGCCGCCTGTTGAAGCGCTTCTTCGACTTTCCCGTGCGGGACCATCTCGCCGCCGATTTTCGAGAAGCGGGAGAGGCGATCCGTGATCGTGAGAAAGCCGTCCTCGTCCAAGGTCGCGATGTCGCCGGTGATGTACCAGCCGTCCTTCATGGCTTTGGATGTGAGGTCTTCGCGGCCCAGATAGCCGCTCATGACATTCGGACCTTTGACCAGGAGCATGCCCGCCTGGCCGGGCGGCAGGATGGCCCAGGTCTCGGGATCGACGATGCGCACCGACACACCGGGGAACGGCTGGCCGACGGTCCCGCGGCGCGAGGCGACCTGATAGAAACCGGAGGCGCGGAAGTCCGGACAATTGGACGAAATGACCGGGGCGCATTCTGTCACCCCGTAGCCTTCGACAGGAACGATTCCAAACTTGTCTTGGAATGCCTGCACAAGGCGAAGCGGGAGTTTTTCCGCGCCCGTGAGCACGACACGCAGGTAACTGAATTGTTCCGGCGTGCAGCGGCGCAGATAGAGCTGTAAGAAGGTCGGAGTGACGACCAGCAGGGAAATGCGGTACTTGCTGCACAGTTCACCGATGGCGCCGACATCCAGTGGTGAGGGATGAAAGACGATACCGGTGTTGTGGCGCGCATAGAACCAGAGCAGCATATACCCGAAAGAATGGAAGAAGGGCAGGATGCCCAAGGCGCGATCGGCCTTGCTGATGTGGATGACCTGCCCCGCGCCTTCGACGTTCGAGTTGATGGCGAAGTGCGAAAGCATGACGCCTTTGGGTTCGCCTGTGCTGCCGCTGCTGAAGATGATCGTAGCTAGATCGTCCAGGCTGATGGGTGTGGTACGGCCGCAGGCCCGCTCTAACAATCCGATCGGGGCACAGAGTCCGAGTAACAGGGCGATGAGTTTTGCGCTGCCGGAAATCGTCTTGCCGATATCCTCCAGATACAAAATGGTGACGCCTCCCGGGATGTCGAGCTTGGCCTTCTCGATAAACAGGCGGCTGGTCAGCACGGTCTTGAGGCCGGCCTGAGCGACTGCCGACTCCAGCCCGACTCGGCCGACGGTGTAATTCAAATTGACGCTGGTCTTTCCGGTCAGCGCGGCGGCGACGTTGAGCAGCGCGCCGGGCACGCTTGGCGGTAACAGCAGACCGACATAGCGTTGACCTTCCCAATGCGGTTTCATCGCGCGTGCCAGCGTAATGGTGCCGAGCAAGGCTTTGAGTCCGGTGATCGATGGACGTGCCGCGTCCGCCATCGCGAACGTAAGGGGATGCCGGCGCCAGGCCGAGATGACCGGGCGGTGGATCGGCTGCTGATCCGCTTTCCGGAGCGTCCAGGCGGCTTCGCCCAACTCGCGCACGAGTCGGCGGAGTTCGTGCGCCGGGGTGTCGGCCGGCTGCGGCGCGCCGAAGGAGACCGTGACCGGATAGGGAATCTGTTCCGGAAGCTTCCATATAAAACGTCCTTTCACGAAGCTGAACAGGCTGCCCCAGACACGATCCAGATGGACCGGGATGATCGGAACGGTGCGTCCTTTGACGATCCGTTCGAACCCGCGGCGAAACGGCAGCAGGGTTCCGGTTCTGGTGATTTGCCCTTCCGGGAAGATGCAGACGATCTCGCCGTCGTCCAGCGCCTGACCGGCGCTGCGTAGCGCGCGCAGGATGATCCGCGGTCCCCCGGAAGAGGAAATCGGGATGACCCGCATAATGTCCATCACCCATTTGAACAACGGATGGGTCGCATAGGCGGCATCGACCACGAAGCGGACCGGGCGATCGAGGCTGGCAATCAGGAGGAAGCCGTCGACCAGCGACATGTGGTTGGGCACCAACAGCGCTCCGCCGGTCTGCGGCACATTCGAGGGGTGGACGACGCGGACTCGGTAGACCGTTTTCGTCAGGAGAATGAGAATGAGACGGACGAAGGCGCTGGGGACCAGCCACAGGGCCCAGAGCGTGCCCAAAAACGTCGCCGCGGACGCCGCGAGGAGAATGCCGGTGGTGGAGAGGCCGAGTGAAGCAAAAACGCCGCCGCTGAGCGATCCCATGAGTACGCCACTATACGTACATGTATTCGAGAGGGCAATGATGCTGCCGCGTCGATCGGCGGGGGCATGCCACTGGATCAACGAGTTTACGGGTACGACAAAGAGTCCGCAGGACAAGCCAAGCCCCGCCATCAAGATGAGTGTGCCGTAGAGTCCGGGACCCAAGAGCCCCAGCAGCAGGAGAAACGTACAGATTCCGAAGGCGCCCATCGGAATCAATCCGTACTCGACCCGCTCACCGGATAGCTTGCCTGCGAGCATTGCGCCGGCGCCGATGCCGATCGACAGGAGCGCAAGGGGGAGGCCGGAGAGCGAGTCCGAGAGATGCAGCGCCGTCTTGGCATAGACCAACATATCCTGGCCGACCAGGCTGGCGATCGTCCAGAAGAAGGCAGCGCCGAGAATGGCGAGGAACAAGGTTTGGTCGGAGCGGACGGCCCGAATGGCACCGCCCAGAGTGGAGCCGATGCCTCCCTCTGCGCGGGCGGCCGGAACGGCCGGGACGGTCAGTGATGCGCCGAAGCCAATGAGGGAGAGCACCGTGAGTGCCAGCGGAGCCAGCCAGGTGGCAGGGCCTGCGCCATCCAGCAGCATTCCGCCGACGGCGGTGCCGCCAAGAATCGCGAGGAAGGTACTCAATTCAAGAATGCCGTTGCCCTGGGTGAGCCGGTCATGCGGCAAAATCTCCGGCAGGATGCCGTACTTCGCCGGACTGAAGAGGGCGCTGTGGGCACCCAGGCAGCCGAGGACGATGAGGGGCAGGATGCCTCCGGCCGGATCGATGAACAGGGCGATCGTTCCGGCGGCCATGAGGCCAACCTCGACGGCTTTCATGGACACAATGACCGTACGCTTACTGACGCGGTCCGCGACGACACCGGCCATGAGCGAGACCAGCATGAGCGGCAGGGTGAAGATGACGAAGGTGAGAGTCGTTTGCGATTGAGAAGCCGATTCCAGATCCGCGCCTGGTGCCATGGTCGTCGCGACCTGGCGAATGCCGAGGAGCGCGACCATGAGTTTCCAGGCGTTGTCGTTAAAGGCGCCGAAAAACTGTGCGATCAAGAGACCGCGAAGCGGATGCGACGATGGAGTAGTCATGCGGTACGCCTGGGTGAAGTGCAACTGGTCGCATAACTATGGGGCAAGCTCATGTGGAGGTCAAAGAAAACGTCGCTTGGAGCGAAGGAATGCGGGTATTTCCCCTCGTCCGGGGGAGCTGGATGCAATGAAATGCGTCCCCGCTATGATCCAGGCGGACGGTCCGTCGGCAGCCCTTCCAATTCCATAATCCGCAAGGCATTCGTCGTCGGGCAGGGACCTGGGCGAAGCTGATAGTCAAACTGCAGCGTGCCGGCTGAGACGGTTTCCTGAAAGTGACAATTGGTGAGCCCGGGAATTGATTGGTCGAGGTCGGCGAGTTCCAGATCGTGGGTTGTGACCAGGCCGTAGCCGTTGCCTGTTGCCAGCGCCCGCACATAGGCGCGACTGCCGATCAGCCGCTCGCGGTTGTTGGTGCCTTTGAAAATTTCATCGATCAGGAAGAGCACCGGGGGAGCGTTCCGATCCTCCGTTGCCTGGAGGAGCGCTTTCAGCCGTTTGACTTCCGCATAGAAGAAGGACAAGCCCGCATCCAAAGAGTCGTCCACGCGAATGCAGCAGGCCAGACGGCTCCAGGTCCATGCAAACCTCTGTGCGCAGACCGGCGCACCGGCTTGCGCGAGGCAGAGGTTGATGCCGATCGTCCGGAGGAAGGTGCTCTTGCCCGACATGTTCGAACCGGTGACCAGATAGATGGTGCCGCAGCGCGCGAAGGAGATGTCGTTGGCGATACGGTGCTGCGATGGGATGAGCGGATGGCCGAGTCCGGTGGCGGTCAGCGCCTCGGTATGGTGGGGTGTCGGCCAGGCATATGACGGGTGCAGGTAGGCGAAGGTGGCCAGCGCCGAGGCGGCTTCTACTTCGGCGAGGCAATCTAGCCACAGCGGGAGCAGGTTCTGAATCTGATGTTGGAATTGTTGCAGGCGGAAGGTAAAGAACAGATCCCAGGGGCAAAGCGCATTGAATACCAGGTGAACCAGCGGATGGGCTTTGACGCTGACGCCATGGAGCACCCAGGCCAGACGGCGAATCAACGCCGACGGGGCCTTATCCGTTTCTGTGAGCACGCAGCAGGTGGCGGCGAGTGCCGATCCCGGTTTCCGGGCGCGTTGTTCCAGGAACTGTAAGACGGTGCCCAGCTTCTCGACTTCGTGATGCAGGCCGACGGCATGCTCAAGCAATTCCTCTCCCTGGTCGGTCTGAAAAAAGATCACGGCATAGAGGCCGAAGGACATCATCCAATAGGCCGGCAAGAGATTGAGCAGCGCGCCGAGGCCGAGAATCAGGGTGATGACAGCGAGTACGGTCTGGATCGGTAGGACGATGTGCAGATAGGGGAAATGCAGGTGATGCTGCAGGATAGCCGTAATGCGTTGTCCGTTGATTTCAGCCTCGCCCGTCAGTCGGGCTTGGACGTTCAGCCGATCCCGGAATCCTGTCAGTCGAGTCAGTTCTCTGACCAGCTGTTGCCTGGTCTGCCAGGTCTGTTCATCCGGCGGTTGAGTGAGGAGCCAGAACGCGAGCCGGTCGTGGCCTTGTGTGGACGTGGTCGTGTCGAGGAGATGCAGTAAGGAACGAGGGCCGAGCAGGTCGAGGTCATGCGCATAGAGATGCATGGCGGACTGAACCGGTCGGTCAGGCGGGAGGGCCTGCCAATCGAGGCGAAGCCGGGCGAGGTGTTGGCGCTTGATCCCAGACCACAGCGCGAGCCGGTGAATCCGGTGTTCGAGCCTGTTATGATACGCGGCGATCGTGAGAAATCCGATGAAGAACAACAGGAGCGACCAGTTCCCGGCATCGTAGTGCTCCAGCCGGTAGAGACTCACGGTGATGAGCAGTCCGATCAGAAATAGGACGCCTCGCCACCGGGAGAGTTGTGTGCTGGCTTGTGTGCCGCGCCGGTGCAGGCGCTCGCCGCGTTGTAGTAGACGGGTGAGTGTGTGTTCGCGTCTGGCTGTGGCCTGGTCGGACTTCACGATGAGGTCGACCATACTGGGAAGGGCTCGTGCTCGTCAATTGATTGTGAGAGAGAGACGATGATGCAGGAATGGGTCGACGTCAGTATCCATAGCGCAGTTGATCCTGGGGAATTGCTCGGGCTACTGGGCGATCCTCATGTGCGTGGCGCATGGGAGGATCAAGGGGTGACCCATCTCTATTGGTCTCGGGATCAGTGGAGTGGAGACCAGTTGGGCCAGGTCCTCGCGGCGCTGGATCAGCTCGATCCCTCCGGGCAAAGCAGCGGGGCGGTCCACGTCGGGGAGCTGCCGCACCAGGATTGGAACCGTCAGTGGGCGCAGTCGGTCAAGCCGCTCCGGGTCGGGCGCCGGCTGGTGATCAGGCCCAGTTGGGAGTCTGCGTCATTACTGGACGGCGATCTCGACATTATCCTCGATCCCAAACAGGCTTTCGGGACAGGCCATCACGCGACCACCCGCATGCTGCTGGAGTGGCTGGAGGAACTGATTCGCGGCGGTGAAACGGTGCTTGATGTCGGGTCCGGCAGCGGCATTCTTGCGATGGCGGCCTTGCGGCTGGGTGCGCAGTCGGCTGTCGGCGTCGAAATCGATCCTGTGGCGGTGGACTGTGCTCAGGAGTATGCGGCCCAGAATGCCTTCGGCCAGGAGTTGCAGCTCATCTGCGGGCTGCTGTCCGATGTGACTATGGGTAAGCGCCCGGATCTGGTGGTCGCCAATATCGACCGGCAGACGCTCCTGCTGCTGGCCGATGAGCTGGCCGCGTACGGCGTGGCCGGTTCCCGGCTCTTTTTTTCCGGTCTGCTGGTTGAGCAGGTGGAAGAGGTCATGGCACGATATGTCGGCTTGGGGTTGTATCCGGTGAATCGGCGGGAGCAGGAGGGCTGGGTGGCGATGGAGCTGCGTCGATCTGAGTCGTGTGAAGGTGATGAGTAGATCATGAACAGCGGACGGCCTCCCTATCCGCATGTTCATCAGATCAGTGTGTCGGGCGGTGGGGTGCCGAAGCGGCCGGTGTTTGAGGCTCGTGTGACGGTGCAGGGTGTAGAGGGGGACCGTCAGCGCAATGTGAACGTGCATGGTGGCCCGGATCGTGCGGTTTGTCTCTATTCGTTGGATGTGATCGAGCGATTACAGCACGCAGGCCATTCCATCGAGCCGGGTTTCTCCGGAGAGAATCTGACAGTGGCGGGGCTGGACTGGGAACTCATGCAACCGGGCGTGCGGCTCACCGTCGGGCCCGATGTCGAATTGGAAGTGATGAGCTATACCTCGCCCTGTAATCATAATGCCCGATGGTTCCACGATGGGGACTATCAGCGCATTTCGCAGAAAAAGCATCCGGGCTGGAGCCGGGTGTATGCCAAAGTGCTGAAGGAGGGTGTCGTTCGGCCTGGCGATACGGTGGAACTTAAATGAGCAGTCAGCTTTCAGCCTTCGATCTTCGATCCGGACTGATTTGCTGAAGGCTGATAGCTGAAAGCTGGTACTTTATGAATCGTGTTCTCGAACCCGAGCTGATGGATGATCCTCTGCAGGCCAAGGCCTATGCCGAGGCGGATTTCTCTTCAGAGAATCAGCGCTTCGTCGAGTTGTTCCGGGAGTACTTCCCGGAGTTTTCCCAGGGCCATGTGTTTGATTTTGGCTGCGGGCCCGGTGACATTCCCGTTCGACTGGTTCGTGCCTTGCCGGATTGTCGCGTCACAGGGATTGATGCGTCGCGACCGATGATTGCGCTAGCCGAGGAGGCCGTTCGTCAGGCAGGGGTGTCTGATCGGGTGACCGTGCGTTGCGAACGTTTCCAGGATCTTGCCGGGGCCAATCAGGCCGATGCGGCCGTCTCCAATAGCCTGCTCCATCACCTGCCCAATCCGTTGCAGTTCTGGCACAAGCTGCGGCTGTTCGTGAAGCCCGGCTCGCCGGTGCTGGTCATGGATCTGTTGCGGCCGGAGTCGCCCGAGGCGGCTCAAGCCATTGTGGATCAGTATGCGAAGGGCGCCTCCGATATTCTGCGTCGTGATTTTTACAATTCGCTGCTCGCGGCATTTACGGAAGATGAAATCGGTTCCCAGCTCGCTCAGATGAATCTTACCCGGCTCCTCATTGATGTGCCGGATGATCGGCATTGGGTGGCCGGCGGCATCATCCATTGAGAAGAATGCTGAAAAAGGCCTTCGTCTCACCCTCCCAACCCCGGCGCGCCGAGACGCGCCTGACCCAGGTTTGTTTCTCGTCTCGACAAAATCCTCAACGTAGCCTACCGGGGAAGAGCTGTTTTTTCAGCTCGGGGCGGGCGGGTGAGAACATTACGCCTCCGGTTTTCTCTCGCCTGCGGCCGCGTTGGATGGCCTTTTTGAGCATCCTTCTGATGCTGGCAGGCATCGTTTCTTTAAGTGAGGCGCAGTTGGATCGGCTCAGACGATCACAGGCCCTGGATCGTCCGCTTCCCACGGAGACGCTGATGGTATCGATTCCTGAAGGCCCATTCGAGATGGGAGCTTCTGGCACGCAGGCGTTGGAGGATGAACGGCCTCTGCATCGTGTGACGCTCGATGCTTTCATGATGGACGTGTATGAGGTGACCACTGCGCAGTATGGCGCGTTTCTCATGGCGACGGGCCGGACGGCTCCCTGGTTGTGGGAGACGGTGAGTCCGGTTACTCACAGCGACCGGCCCGTAATCGGTGTGGATTGGTATGATGCCGATGCCTTTTGCCGCTGGAAAGGAAAGCGGTTGCCGACCGAAGCCGAATGGGAAAAGGCGGCACGCGGCATCGATGGGCGGTTGTACCCCTGGGGCAATCTGGTGCCGACGAAAGATATTGCGAATTTCGCGCTGGGGGCGCGCTTTAGCTACAGTCAGGTGCTGATGCCGGTACAGTCGTATGAGTCCGGCAGGAGCCCCTTCGGTTTGTATCAGATGGCGGGGAATGTGGGGGAATGGGTCTCCGATTGGTACGGTGCGAATTATTACGAGCGTAGTCCGGAGGCCAATCCATCGGGTCCTGAGAACGGCCAGTTCAAAGTGCTGCGTGGCGGTTCCTGGTCGGATCTACCCAAGTATCTGCTCACCTACGGGCGATTCAAACTTCCTCCTGAGACGCGCAACAGTTACATAGGCTTCCGCTGCGCTCGATCGTGACGGCTGCTGAAAACGCTCACCAACGGCGTTCTCACCTTGGCCACATCCTCAACGTACCCCAGAGGGTACGCCTGCGGTATGGCCATCGGCTGCGGCCTTGTTTTGGATGAGCGTTTTGAGCAGCCTTGCTTTCAGAGACGCTCAAAATGGTCATTCCATAACGCTCATGTTGAGAGCCATATGCAGGAGTATTTGTGGGTTATGGTGGGAAGTGGGTGAGGAGAGAGCAAAGCGAAGTTAAGAGCTGGTCTTTAGCAGCTGTTACAGAATGCTTTTACTGGCTTCCCCGGAAAGCGCACTTTCGTTGCCGGCGCTATCGTAAGCGGAGAGGGCGAAGAAGTAGGTGGTGTTTCGCTGGAGGCCGGTGACGGTGTAGCTGGTCGCTTTTCCAATCACCGTGGGCGATCCCGAAGCGGTGTAATTTCCTGACGAGGTTCCAAAATAGATCTTGTACCCAGCCAAGTCGTTTTCACCGTTTGCAGACCAGGATAGGGTGACGCTTCCGGTGTTGGATACAGGCGGCGGGGTTGCAGGTGGAGTGGCGGGCGGCGGAGTTGTTGACGAGGGCGCGACCACAGGCGCGGATGGTTGTAGTAAACCTGCTAATCCCGGACTCATCTGGACGAGCCGGGACATGGAAGGCGCGAGGCTGGCTATGGGGCGGTTCGATTGCGCAGCTGCGGTCAATGGAGCAGCTGCGGCCGCATTACGCGATGCTGTTGGAGCGGCGAAGTTGCTCAGGGAAGACATCGACAGCGGCCTCGTGGCTACCGGAGCAATCGGAACGATTGGAACAATCGTACGGTCACCGGCCGGAGCCGGAGCGCTCTTTGATGGACCCTCTGACCCGGTTTGGGGCACCGTGGCTGGGATGATTCCCGCTGAAGACAGTCTGGAGCTTGTTCTGGATGAAGGGCTTGGTTCGGACGTGAGAGGAGCGTTGACAACGGCTGAGGCCGGTTTCTTTGTCAATTTGTGGTGGAGTGTCTGCGAGGAGGGGGGCGTCACCGCCGGCGCAGTCGTTGCAGCAGGCCGGGAAAGTATGATCGCGGATTCCGGTTGCGGGACGGTTGGCAATGCCGGGGCATCGGGACGGTGAATGAGGCTATGCGGTTTCGGCGTGGCCGTTTCTCCGGCGAGGGCGTGGGCTACGCAGGCCATCGTCAGGAGCCAGGCGGAGGCTGTCGCGCTGACTGTGAATGTCGTTCGATGCGAGAGATATGCGAGTTGTGGAATGGTCATGTCACCCGATCTCGACTAGGAGTCAGTCACATTTAATAAGCATAAATCTTCACGGCAATAAATAGGCCACGGGTCCATGCGTGATGCTGTAAGAATGATCGCTCTGAGCGATTGATTCAATTTAAAACGCTATTTTTGCTCTATGCAGATCTACGTGTAGCGGAGGGAAAGTCCTCCCTGGATGGGACGAACGAGTACAACCGGCGCTGTGTGCCGAGTCGTCATCGAGTCGACATATGGAGAAATGGAAACCAATCGAGGGGGTGCTATTGGGCCGGCCGCAGGATGGCGACGAGGACGAGGCCGGTCAGAAGAGTGAGAATCGAAAGGTATTGGAGCAGGCTCCTATCGCGCGTCCATTCATTCTGCCAGTCTTCAGGGTAGAGAGCGCTGTCATGATGCGAGGGGAGTTCCCCGAAGAGGCCCAGGGTCTGCTCAATCTTGATGAGTTGCTGTTTGGCCTGCTGATGGCGGGTGTGGTGCTGCCAGATGATTCCCATATAGGTGACCGCTAATAAGAGCGTCGCACAGGCCAGGAGCAGTCGAGAGGTCGCTGAGAGCGAGTGTGCTGCGGGTACCAGGAGAATGATACTCAATATGCCGACAAGCGATCCTGCTCCGATTGCGGTCCAACGCATCATCTGGTCGCGCCGCCGATAAACCTCTTCCTTAAAAATCGGATAGAGCCGCAGAACTGTTTCATGCCGCTCATCTTCTGGAATCATGTCAGGTGTGTGGTGAGCCAGTCCGCAATGAGAGTCGTCATCCGGGTAAAATCCGCAGCGTTCGTGAACTGGTGGTCGGCGCCGGGAAGGAGTTCCAGTCGGTTGGGGCAGGTCAGCACGGCGGCTAGCTGTTGACTCTGGTGTAAGGGCACGCACTCGTCCTGATCCCCTTGGACGATCAGGGTCGGCGCAGTGATCGTCTTTGCCGGCTCGTAGGCAATGCGGCGAAGACAGTCTTCATAAAATGCGTAGCGGAGCCGGATGCGTTCAGCCCCACCCATGATATTAGGGATGGTGTCGGTCGATTGCCACGCTACCATCTCGGCGTCTCCGAGCGTCAGCCGCAGTTCCTCGGCAAAATCGACGACGGGACATTTTAATGCCAGGCAGGCCAGATCGTGACGCTGCGCCGCCGTTAACGTGGCGACCAGTCCTCCAAAGCTGGACCCCATCAGCCCCAGCCGTCTGAAGCCTTTTTGCCGGACGAGATCCAGTGCAGCATGTGCTTGCGCCACAGCTGTCGTTGTGGTGAGCGCCTCAAAGGGTCCTTCGCTGTCTCCCTGTCCATAAAAATCAAAGGCGAAGGTAGCGATGCCCTGAGCATTGAGGAGGCGAGTCAGCGTTTTATTGGTGGTACTGCGTTTCCCGGAGAGAAATCCATGGCAGAGGATGGCGATTCGATCCGTCTCACTGGCGGGAGTGGCCAGGACTGCGGCGACGCGGTAGCCTTGAGGGTCGAGAAACGAAAAATCCTGTTCCATGGTCAACGATTTTCGCAGAGTCGGTACTTCAATTCAGTGACAGGCAATGAGGTTCAGGAACCTACGGCCTGTTCCGGTTCGGTCCAGAGGACCGTGACCAGTTTGACGGAGAAGACGGTCAGGCCGGTCAGCAACAGCGCACACGAAGCCCACATGGCGCCTTGGATATAGGGCGACGACAGAGGCACATTCCAGGTCAGTGAGGCCAGCAGGGCCAACGCCATTGTCCCCAGGCTGAGGCTCGCCACTTGTATGGTTCTCCAACGGTTGATGACGTGTGTCAGGTACTCGATATAGGGGCCTCGTTTCTTCGGGCTCGGCACACGGTGCATGGCCAGCGTCACTGGAACGAGGTGAGACAGGGCCCCCACGATCGTTTGCAGAATAAAGCCGATCAGCGCCATGTGCGTGTACGCCACCAAGTGCAGCGATCCAAAGGGCATGATGGGGGTGGTCGCGATGTTGTTGGCTGCGACAAGTACGCCGAGCACCAGCGTGAGCACCAGGAAAAACGTGGCGACCAGAAGGTGATCCGATGCGGCGCTTCCTTCATGGCTCGATCGTAGCCAGGTGGTGAAAAGGTTAGAGGCGTAGAGGAGCGCGCTGAGGACCAGCACCCCTCCTCCGGCCATCTCAATCATGACCGAGGAATTCAGAAACCCGCCGATCAGTACGGCCAGTCCTAGCGGGAATAGCCACATGACGATCCGGGCGTGCCGTGGGCTTGCCAGCGGCGCGTTCAGGACGGTCGGCAGCAGATTATGCATCGTGCCGATGATCGTGAGCGTGATGAATCCCAGAATGTTGAGATGGATGTGGGCAAGCCGGACGTAGCCGAACGATTGTTGGGCCCATGCGAAGGCCATGGTTTCCCCGCAGGCCAATCCGCCGAAGAGCGCCAGCCCCGCCAGCGCGTAATACCAGAGATTCAGCGGAGGGGCGTTGAGGCTCTGCCTGGCTTGCAGCCAGGTATCGCGTGCGAGCCAGAGAAATGAGGCAACGACGAAGAGCCCGCTGATCCCGATCACCGTGTAGTTATGGAGTCCGAATCCCGCGACCATTCCCGCGGCGCTCCCGTTGATCGTCGCAAATAGGGCCGGATGCGATTCACGCCGGTTCTGTCCCGTCAGGAGGAGCGGAGAGATGAAGATGAGCATCGCGCCCAGAATCATTTGCGCGACTCCGCCGACGAGGGCGGCGTGCACGTGGGCATGGCGTATCCAATGGGGGAGCGGTGTGCCGCGAACCAGGCCGACCAAGATGGCGAGCCCGACGAGCGACGCCAGCACCAGCCAGGAAAATCCGATCAGAAGGAACGTGAGCGGCCGTCCAGGAAGTCGCGACATCATTGGTCCCTACGTTTCGAGAAAGTAGAAGTGATTGGTCGGGCCGGTGCCGTGTCCGATGGCCAGACTATGGCGGATCGTTTCCGTGAGATAGGTCTTTGCGGCCTGCACCGCATCCGTCATCGCTTTGCCGCGCGCCAGTTGCGCGGCGAGCGCCGAGGCGAAGGTGCAGCCGGTGCCGTGTGTGTGGGGCGTGTCGATGAACTCACCTTTATAAATATTAAAGAACCGACCGTCATAGAGGAGATCGGTGGCGCGCTCGGTGAGCAAGTGGCCGCCCTTGATCAGCACGTATTGTGAGCCGAAGCCGTGAATGATCTTTGCCGCACGTCGCGCATCCGCCAGGTTGCTAATGGCGATGCCGGACAGCTGTTGCGCCTCGTGGATGTTGGGCGTCACGACGAGCGCGAGCGGAAAGAGAAGTTTTTTGAGAGCGTCGATGGCATCCGGCTTCAGGAGCGCATGGCCGGATTTTGAAACCATGACCGGGTCGACGACCAGATTCGCCACTTTTTGTATGGCGAGCATTTTCGCCACGAGTTCGACGATTGCCGTAGAAGAGAGCATGCCGGTCTTGACGGCTGAGACCTCGAAGTCGTCGAAGACGGCATCGAGCTGTGAGGCAATGATGGAGGTCGGCAGTTCGAATACATCGGTCACGTCTTCCGTATTCTGCGCCGTGACGGCGGTAATGACCGACATGGCAAAGACGCCGTTGGCCGACATGGATTTGAGATCTGCCTGAATCCCGGCACCTCCGCCCGAGTCGGATCCGGCGATCGTGAGAACTTGCTTTAACGTGTGTGCAGCCATGATGGTTCCGATTGGTTAAGGAGTCACCGTGGTGGCAGGGGATATCGCGGTCTCAACTGTCAGGCCTTCGATTGCAAACGTCGCATCCCGGCGAGGTGATTTCTCATGAAAGGAGAGCGTGAACTGTGAGGGGGCCGGGGGATCGGCCGGCGCGGTAAACGTCAGCACCGCCCAATCCTTCTCTCGCGGGGAGAGTTCCACCCCTCTGGTACAGAGCCCATCGCGATTGCCTTCGACGCTTTGTGCCCACTGCCCGCCCAGGTTGTCCTTCAAGACGGTGTTTTGCAGGAGGCAGAGCAGTTTTACATCGCGTGGCGACCTGTTTTCAATCGTCAGATCCATCCGGATCCGATTGTCCTGCCGGCTCAGCGCCCGCACGACCAGTTCATAGAATTCGTTTCGATGGAAGCCCAATCCTTCCGGGGTGGCCGGCCCTTTCGGGGGTTCGACTTTTACGGGTGGGGGCGTATTGGCCTCCTTGACCATCTCGCCCAGCGGTCCGGCTTTCGGGATCATGCCCCGCGCCGCGCCGATTGCCTGGGCATTCGACGGGTTCATGAGTTTCACGGTGACCAAGATTCCCTCCGGAGCATCGAGGTAAGACCCCGTGACAAAGACGTCGGTGCGGATGGCCTTCGCCGCCCCCTTCAGGGCTTTGGGGGAAGTTGCCTCGATCTGGGTGATGTGTCGCTTCTTGAGCGTAGAGCTGACGAGCCTGTGTTCCACGACCTTCAGTTCGCCTGCTACCAATAGCTGTGTGCCGAGTTCCTCTGCTAAAAACTGTCCGATCGGCGTGACGGCGCCCTTGGCATCCGTGAAGTCGATAATGGCCAGGCGTTCTTTCTTGGCTTTCAACGATTCGGCGATCACCCCGTCAGCTAAGAGCTTGAGGCTTTCTTCATAGCCTCCGGCTGCGAAGACGTGAGTGGGAAGCAGCGTGCTGCAGAGGAGTCCTGCTATGGCGAGACACTGTCTAATCATACGAGTGGGGCCATTATACTCAGGTTGGGCTGGGTGTCTAGAGCTCAATGGGGGGTAACTAGTACAGTGGGTACTGGTTTGACAGGCGATCGCTTTAACGCCGGGATCAGGCGTCTGAACGTTGACGCATCAGAGAAAGTGTCCTAGAGTGCGGATTGTAAGAGGTGATCACTATGGTAACCGGAACGGTCAAACAGAAGATTCTTCAAGCCGTTGAGGGGCTTCCAGACACCGCCACGCTTGAAGATGCCATCGAACGGCTTTGCTTTCTGGCGAAAGTCGAAGAGGGCCTCAGGCAGTCCGATACCGGTGAAACAGTTCCCCACGCCGAGGCGGTTCGTCAGTTTCTCAAATGATGCCGCTGGTCTGGACTCGCCGGGCAATTGAAGATGTCCAGTCGATCAGACAATTCATCGCGCAGGATTCTTCCCACTACGCACTGCTCGTTACTCAATAACTGATTGCTTCGGTTGAACGATTGCCTGCTTTCCCACAGTCTGGGCGTATCGTTCCAGAGGTCAACGATCCAGCCGTGCGAGAAGTGATTCATGGAAACTACCGGATTGTGTATCGCCTTATTCACGACCAGATCCATATCCTCACAGTTCATCACACAGCTCGCCTTCTTCGTCTGGAACCCTAATCCAGAAGCTTCAGCACTGCTTGCACACTAGCAAGCAATCAATGCGCTAGTTTAAACCTTCTCAAGCCTTAGTCAGGCCTGCGCGTAAGTCCGAATGTCTTGCGTCGCCATGGAGCTACTTGTCGCTGAACCACCTCGGCCACAGCTGTTTCATTCTCTCTTTGAAGGGAATGGTGGGGTAAAGAACGAAGTGTCTCAGCAGTAGAGGATCTATAACCTCATTTCCATCCTCCAAGTTTTCTGCTACTTGCCTTGCTATGGCTGGCCAATGATCTTCTGCGATGCCTTCATAGAATCCTGGGAAACAATGGTTGCTTTCATCTAACCAGGAGTCCCAGAGATTCCAAGCAATGCCAAATGCTTGTTGTACCCTGGCGTCCTCGAATACCCCATTGGCTTCTACATCCAGTTGGTCGAAGTCGCTCCCAAGTTGTTTGAAAAGACCCTTCTCGTGGAGGTCAGGGTCTTTTCTCAGCGCTCGTATCAACGCCTAAGGCTTTTCCTCAAGAGTTAAAGCCATAATTTCCACAATGATTGATGCGTGCTCATTTTAGTATGTCCTAGGATTTAGACCACTATTCCCTCGTTCTAATTTTTCACCTTCCGCTTTCTGTTGCCGGATGAATTTGTTGGGCAGATAGTAGGGGTAGGCCAAACTGCGCGCATGCAACGAGGGCCTTCTGAGGCCGCGCGTTGCGCGAGCACTGGAACGGTCCTGCTGCCAGCTATCTCTCTCCTCATACCGGCCATTCTTCTTCGTTCCAGGCCATTTCCCAGAACATCCATTCGTAACGGGAGCTGAGGATGAAGGCTTCTTCCATCCGGCGTTTCTCATCAGCCCCCGCGGTCTTCGCCCACTGATCGATTTTTTTTCTCATCCATCGCTGGACTTCGGCGAATTCCGGCGAGGCATAGAGCATGAGCCAGTTGCGATAGGGGTGCTGCTTCTTCGGTGGGCCGTTCTTTAAGAGATGCTGGCCGACGACGCAGTAGATCCAGGCGCAGGGAAGGGCGACGACGGTAATCTCGGCGGCGGATCCGCTCTGTGCCACGTTCAACATGTGGCGGGTATAGGCATAGTTGGTCGGAGCCATGGGTACGGAGGTCATCTGCTTGGCGCTCATCTTCCACTGTGTGCCGTAGCTTTCGTGGAGACTGCGTTCGACGACAATGGTGTCTTCGGCCAGCTTGGCAAAGCGGAGCGCACTGTCCGCATCCGGGGCCTTCACCGCCCCTGCGGCGAACACGCGGGCGAGATCGCCGAGAAATCTGGCGTCCTGCAGAATGTAATATTGGAATTTCCGTTCTGGCAGGGTTCCGTTACCCAGGGCCACGACGAAGGGATGGGTGAGCTGAGCCTCCCATATCGGTTGAGCCAGCTGTCTAAGGTGATTTGTAAATGACATAGTGCCTCTTGTTATAGGGTGCGTCGCTCGTGAAGCGTACCTCGTATCTCGCAAGAAAGAAATGAGGAGGATGTTCGTACCGTCTGCGCTTCACGCTTCACGAATAACGCTTCACGTCTTCACGCCGATGGTGGCCAAGGCCTGGGCAGCCGGTTGATGCCGTCCAGCGCGGCGACTTTATAACATTCGGCCAGCGTCGGGTAGTTGAACACGGTGTCGATGAAGTAGTCGATTTTCCCGCGGTAGGCGATGACGGCTTGCCCCACATGGATCAGTTCGGTGGCGCCTTCCCCGATAATGTGGACCCCGAGGAGTTCCCTGGTATGCCGGTGGAATAGCAGTTTCAGCATGCCGGTCTCATCGCCGATGATCTGCCCCCTGGCGATTTCGCGATAGCGGGCCACTCCGATGCCGAAGGGGATGTCGGCTTTGGCGAGGTCCTCCTGTGTGCGGCCGACCATGGAGATTTCCGGGATCGAGTAGATGCCGTAGGGTAGCAGCGCCGTATCTGTCCGATCAGGTTGGCCGAAGGCATGGCAGGCGGCATGGCGGCCCTGCTGCATCGACGTGGAGGCGAGCGCGGGAAACCCGATAATGTCTCCGGCGGCATAAATATGCGGGATCGCGGTCTGGAAATGTTCATTGACGGCCAGCCGGCCGCGGCCGTCCGGTATGAGTCCGACCTGTTCGAGATTCAAGCCCCTGGTCGCACCCACCCGCCCAATGGCGTACATCAACGTCGTGGTTTCGATAGGCTTGGCCTGCTGCAGAGTGACGGCGATCCGTCCGGTCGGCTCTTTCTGAATGCTGACGACCTCTTCCTCGTGGTACAGGCTGACGCCGATTTCTTTCATTTGCTGTTGGAGCGTCTCGATGATTTCCGCATCCACGAATTCCAGCAAACGCGGCCGCTTATCGATCAGGGTGACCGGTACGCCGAGCGTCGCGAGAATGGACGCGTATTCGGTTCCGATCACGCCGCCTCCGACGATCACGATGGACGGTGGAAGCTGTTTCAGTGCGAGGAGTCCATCGGTGTCGATGATAGAGTCATCGTCGAAGGGAATCTCGGACGGCCTGGCCGGTTCGGTCCCGACGGCGATGACGAAGAAGTGGGCGGTATGTTCGACGACTCCGGACGTCTGGTGGATGCGCAGACGGTGCGGGTCCACAAAGCTGGCGGTGCCGTAGAGCACGTCGATGGAGTTGCGCCGCATCTGATCCTGGACGATCCGGATTTCGTTCGTCACGACGTGGGTGGCCCGGAAGATCAGATCCTCGATCGTGATCGTGTCTTTGACGCGATAGCCTGCGCCGTAGAGATTGCGCTGCCGAAAGCCGGACAGATAGAGGACGGCTTCCCTGAGGGATTTGCTGGGAATGGTTCCGGTATTGATGCAGACGCCGCCGACGACCTCCTTTCTCTCGACGATACCGACTTTCTTGCCCAGCTTCGCAGCCTGCACCGCCGCTTTCTGCCCCGCAGGGCCGGTGCCGATGACCAGGAGGTCGTAGTTGGCCATATCAGCTCGCCGTCACGAGCGAGCGGGCGAATTTGAAGGCTTCTTCGAGGTCGGGGAGTTGAGCGAGTTCCGGGGTGATTTGCAGATAGCGGATGACGTTATGGGCGTCGACGACCATGACGGTTCTCGCCAGGAGATGAGGGTCGCGCAGAAAGAGGCCGTGGGTTTTTCCGAAGTCGGCGCCGCGATAGTCGGACAGAAAGGTGATGTTGTGAATCTTGGCCTCTTCCGCAAAGCGTTTTTGCGCGAAGGGGGTGTCGATGCTCACGGTGATGAGTTCGACCATCTTGTCCAAACCATGATTCTTTTCGCTCAGTTGATGCGTTTGCTGCTCGCAGACCTTGGTGTCGAGGGAGGGGACGACGCTGATGATCCGGACTTTCCCTGTCCCGGCCGTGTGGGTGATGTTGACCAGAGCGAGATCCCGGTCGGTCAGTTTCACGTCGCGCAGGTGATCTCCGACTTTGACTCCGGTGCCGGACAGCATTAAGGGACTGCCTTTGAAGAGCACCGAGTGGCCTTCGCCGGCCACGACGCTGCCGTCGGCCACAGGCAGGTTGCTGTAGGAAAATCCCGAGTCCAACAGCCGACCGGAACTGCTGCATCCGGTCAGTCCGATCGTAAGACACAGGCCGATCACGAGTGCTTGGGGATGGCGTCTTGTCATGCTGTGCTCCGCTGTGAAGGTGGAGAATGGTAACGAAAGTATAGCCTGCCGATGCCGGGTGCTCAAGGCTGGAGAAACCGGAGCAGGTGCGGATTGACGCGGTCGGGTTGCTCCCACTGTGGGATGTGAGCGGCCTGCGGGATCACGATAAATGTGGATTTGGGGATGAGCTCATGCAGAAGGGCGCCTGTTTTGACGGGAAAGACCCGGTCTTCCTCGCCCCAGAGGATGAGTGTGCGCTGGGTGATGGTTCCGATGCGCGGGGCAAAATCCCGTTCCCATAGCGGGAGGTTGGTGCCGATGGTCAGGAGCGCGCGGAACAATCCTGGTCGTTGGCGATTCCGGTTGGATCGGTCCAGCACGGCCGGAGTCAGGAGCGCCGGGTCGTGGACGAATTCGCGCAGGGTGGATTCGAGCATCCGTCCGCCGAACAGCCAGTTGCCGACCGAGACGAGCCAGGACGGCGCCTGGGTGGTCAACGCGCGGCGGAGCGAGGGACTGCCGAGGTGTGCCAGTACATCCGGGGGAAGGCCGTCAATGAGAATGAGTGAGGACACGCGATCGGGATGGTCAAGGGCCAGGCCGATGGCGAGGCCGGCACCCATCGAATTGCCGACGATGGCGGCCTGCGGAATCTGCAGCGCGTCCAGAAAGCCTGTGAGGAATTCCAGCAATTGATCGGGCCGGTACTCGATCTCGGGTTTGTCGGAGAGCCCGGCCCCGAGCAGATCCAGCGTAATGACCCGGAACCCTGTGGCGAGCGCCGACTGTTGATGTTCCCATTGCCACATCGATCCGCCGAATCCGTGAATCAGGAGGACGGGCGGCCCTTGACCATGGTCCAGATACGCGATGCGTTGTCCATCGACCATGACGGATTTCAGCGGGAGGCGTTCGAAAGAGTCGAACCAAGGGGGAAGCGGATCGGGAGTTGTGCAGGATCCGAGCGTCATAGACAGGAGCCCACCGATCATCATTCGAAGGAAGGCCTGCACGGATGGTCCTGTGCGTGGGTGGCGCGTGACGACTTATTCCAACTGGATGACGGTTTCGTCGGTCTTGACGTTCTCGCCTTCCGCTGCGAGGATGGCCGACACCTTGCCGTCGATCGGGGCCGGAACCCGGCTCTCCATTTTCATGGCTTCGATGATCAGCAGCGGGTCGCCGGTTTTTACACGATCGTCTTTCGCGACCAGGATTTTCACGACACGACCCGGCATCGGTGGCGCGACATCGCCGGGTTTGGACGGACGCGGGCGCTTGGGTTTCGCGCCTGTGCCGGTGTCCGGCGCCTCCGGGACGCCGGCGAGCACTTCCTGGATCGGCTCCAGCGACACTTCTTCCAGCTTGTCGTTCACGCGGATGTAGTAGGGCTTCCGTCCGTCCACCTTGCGGCCTGAGCCGGAGAGTTTCACATGGTAACTCTCGCCGTGGACGGTGATGTTAAATTCCACCGGTGCCAGGTGGAGCTCGCCTGCGACGGCGGGACCTTTGGCCATGGTGGCTTCCAGCGGATCTGGGGTCAGCTCGCCCTTTTCGCGGGCCTCGAAAAAGTCACGCGCGATGGCGGGGAAGAGCACAAACGAGAGCTGATCTTCCACTGACTCGGCTGAGGCCGGCATCTCTTTCTTGCTGGCTTCCAATTCGGGCTCCAGCCGGTCGGCGGGCCTGGTCTTGATGGGCTCTTCATCGCCGATGGCCCGGGTCTGGATGTCACGATCGACCTGTCCAGGGGCGCGGCCATAGAGTCCGAGAAAGTAATTCTTCGTTTCGGTCGTGATGACTTTGTAGCGCTCGCCGGTCAGCACGTTCAGCGTGGCTTGCGTGCCGACGATTTGGCTGGTTGGCGTGACCAGCGGCGGATAGCCCATGTCTTTTCTGACGCGCGGGACTTCATCGAGCACTTCTTTCATGCGATCCAGCGCATCCTGTTCCGTCAATTGTGCCGCCAGGTTCGACAGCATGCCGCCGGGAATCTGCGACGTCAGGATTTCAGCATCGACCCCGGTGAAATCGCTCTCGAACTGGCGATATTTGCGGCGCACGGTCCGGAAATGTTCGGTGATCGGCAGGAAGGTGGCCAGGTCCAGTCCGGTGTCGTAGGGCGTATTTTTAAGCGATGCGACCAGCGTTTCCGTTGCCGGATGCGACGTTCCTCCGGCCAGCGGAGACATGGCGGTGTCGAGCATATCGAGCCCGCCGAGGATCGCCATGAGGGCGGACATGGAGGACATGCCGGAGGTGTAGTGGGAGTGCAAATGAATCGGGACTTTCACGGCGCTCTTCAAGCGCTTGATGAGGTGATAGGCTTCCATCGGCTCCAGTAGGCCGGCCATGTCTTTGACGCACAGCGTATCGGTGCCGAGATCTTCCAGCTGTTTGGCCATGCTCACGAACCGGTCGACGGTATGGACCGGGCTGACGGTATATGAAATGGCCGCCTCGACGTGCTTGCCGCAGGCTTTGACCTCGCGAATGGCGCGGTCCATGTTGCGGACGTCGTTCAGGGCGTCGAAGATGCGGAAGACGTCGATGCCGTTGGTTGCGGATCGCTCGATGAACCGCTCCAGGACGTCGTCGGCATAATGCCGGTAGCCGACGAGGTTCTGCCCCCGCAATAACATCTGCAATCGGGTATTGGGCATCGCGGCACGGAGCGCGCGAAGCCGTTCCCAGGGATCTTCCTTCAAGAAGCGCAAACAGGTATCGAACGTGGCGCCGCCCCACACTTCGAGCGACCAATAGCCGACGGCGTCCAGCTTTTGCGCGATCGGCAGCATGTCCTCGGTGCGCATGCGCGTGGCGAGGAGGGATTGATGCCCGTCGCGCAGGGCGACATCGGTGATCAGGACCTTGTGTCCGGGGGAGGGCTGAAGTTGAACCTCGGCCGGTTTGGCTATCTTCGTCCGCGAGGTGCGCACGACCGGTCCGCGAGCGGGTTTCTTGATCACTGCTTTCTTTGACTTTGCTGGTTTTCGTGCCGCCATCGTCGTTGCGTGCCCTTAATAGGTGTGGTGCGTGTGTTGTCAGGTGGTTTCGGCCAACCCGGCTATAGGCCTTCGTAGGCGGCGATAGCCGCAGCGATGGCCAGAACCAGGTCTTCCGGCTGTTCCACGTCGTCGTAGTTGAAGAGGTCCGGATGCGTATCAAGATAGGAGGTATCGAACCGTCCGGCCCGGAAGTCCTGATCCTGCATAATCGCCTTCATGAAGGGGATCGTGGTTTTGACCCCTCGCAACACATATTCTTCCAGCGACCGTCGCATACGACTGACGGTTTCTTCCCACGTCCGCCCGCGGACGGTCAATTTTGCCAGCAGCGCGTCGTAGTAGGGGGAGACGGTGTAGTCCTTGTAGACGGCTCCGTCGATGCGGACGCCGATGCCGCCGGGAGACAGATAGGCGGTAATGGTCCCGGTGCAGGGCCTGAAGTTGTTGCGGGGGTCTTCGGCGTTGATGCGGCATTGAATGGAGTAGCCCTGCAACGTGACGTCCGACTGCTGGATCTCCAGCGGCTTCCCGGCGGCGATCGAGATCTGATTGCGCACGATGTCGATGGCGGTGATTTGTTCGGTCACCGTATGCTCGACCTGAATGCGCGGGTTCATTTCCATGAAGTAGTACCGGCCGTCCTGATCAAGCAGGAATTCAACGGTGCCGGCATTGTCATAGGAGACGGCTTTGGCGATCTGGATGGCGGCGGCGCCCATCTCGGCTCGCAGGCGAGGGGTCAGGATCAGCGACGGCGCGATTTCGATCAGCTTCTGATGGCGGCGTTGGATGGAGCAGTCCCGTTCGCCCAGATGAATGGTATTGCCGTGTTTGTCCGCCAGGATTTGGAATTCGATGTGATGGGGGCGCTCGACGTATTTTTCGATGAAGACCGCGCCGTCGCCGAAAGCGGCCAATGCCTCGCGGGAGGCGACTTCCATATTTTCACGCAGCTCAGCATCCGTCCGGACGACGCGGAGTCCGCGTCCGCCGCCGCCGGCGCTGGCTTTGATCATGACCGGATAGCCGACTTCGTGGGCGAAGGCCAGGGCTTCTTTGATGTCCGTGACGCCACCTTCGGTGCCGGGGACAACCGGTACGCCGATTTCTTTCGCAAGGTCGCGGGCTTTGATTTTGCTGCCCATGGCATTGATGGCGGAGGGGGAGGGACCGATGAAGGTGATTCCCGACGCCTGGCACAGCTCGGCAAACTCCGCGTTTTCAGAAAGAAAGCCGTATCCGGGATGGATGGCATCCGCTCCGATCCTGAGAGCCAGATCGACGATCTGTTGCTTGTCGAGGAAGCCCTTCACGGGGCCGGGACCGACCAGGTAGGCTTCATCGGCTTTCTTGACGTAGATGCCGGTCGAATCGGCTTCTGAATAGATGGCGGCCGTAGCAATATTCAGCTCGCGGCAGGCGCGGATGATACGCATGGCGATTTCGCCGCGATTCGCGACTAGAATTTTCTTAAACATACGAGAATCGACTTGACTCACAGCAGACCCCGCACACGGCCAAATCCGGCGCAAGGGAGCGCGTAACCTAGCATAGAGTCAAAAGTCCTGTCGAGGGATTGGGGTGGATAGAGGAGGTGGAGTCAGGGCTATTCGGGGAGCCGTAGGAAACCGCTCCCCGAATAGAAATCGTCGCGAACTGATTACTTGGCCTGGACTAAGAATCCTTTGGATCGGGCGTTGCCGCCGCCGGCGACGACGTCGATGAACGACATTCCCGCTTTCACATCGGGTACCGTGGCTTCGATGGTCGTTTCGCTGATGAAGGTGTAGTCAATCTTGGTCGGTCCGGCTGCGCTGAAGGCCACGCCGCGGAAGCATTCTTTACTGCCGAAATTTTCGCCCGTGATCGTGACTTTCTGGCCGGGCTTCGCTTCGTCCGGCTGGACCTTGAAGATTTTCGGGCGCTTGCTCCGATCGCAGACTGGATCTTGCTCTACTTTATCGGAGCCCGACCCCTTAATGGATTCCGTGCCGTAGAGCGTAAACCCCGCGCCATCGACAAAGGCTCCGTTATTGTCTTCCGCAGCGGCTTGGAAGGACGAGAGCGGAAGCATAAGAAACGAACCGAAGAGAGCGAAAAGAGCGAATAAAGAACGGGACTGCATGCTGACCTCCTTGATGAAGATCTAGTGATTCGGCATCGGCACGTACGTTTCAGCAATGATCGCTTGACCGGGGGCGGACAGCGCAAACTGCGCAAAGGCCTCGACGAGAGGATTCGCGTCTTTCTTGGAGAGTAGCATGATCGGCCGGCGAAGCGGGTAGCGGCCGTCTTTGACGGTCGGCGCTTCCGGTTCGATCTTATCGATCGGGAGCAGGCGCACGGCAACTCCGGTCGAGACGACCGACAGACCGGTGCTGAGAGAAATAAAGGTGACGGCCGAGAGGGGCGGGAGTGTGCCGACCACGGCTTTCACCACTTTGTCATCCTGACCGATGACCTTGGCGGTCTCCGAGATCTTTCCGGCAATACCCAGCTGCGATTCAAAGGCGTCGCGGATATTCTGATTGCGCGGGCGATCGATCAGGAGAATGCGCGTGTCCGGCCCGCCGACGTCCGCCCAGGTAGCGAACTTCCCCGAAAAGAGCTCAGCGACCTGCTGTTTGGTGATTTCTTTTGTGAAATTGGAGAGGTGGACGAGGATGCCGATCCCGTCCCATCCAATCTGTTTGCCGGCCAGAGTTGGATCCTCCCATCCTGTGATCGCGATATGGGCCTGTCCGGACTTCACCATGTCGACTGGCTTGGAGTTGTCTTCCCACAGGAGATCGACGTAGGCACGGGGGTTCGCTTTTTCAAAGGCGTGCGCCAGTGTTTCAATGGTGGTGTTCTCCGGTCCGTTGCCGGCGATCACCAGACTTCCTGCCACTTCTGCATGGGACAGAGAAGAGAAGCCCGCGAGAGCTACGATGCTTACCCAACAGGCACAGAGCAGTCTGACGATCATGCCAGCTCCCTTGTGGTCGAGACGTGACTGAGTCGATATGGGTGCCACCTGGTGGTCATGTGCTAGGAGTCTGCTCCTGGGCCCGATCCGGGATCGGAGGTCGACGCGGCATTGGGCTGGGGAACGTTGCGCTTGGCGTTCAAGGGGGGGAGTTTGGCGAATCGGTCCATGCGCTCGTTGAGCATCGAGCCGGCCTTCATTTCTGCGAAGCCTGGTTTGTGATCGCCTTTGACGGTTGAGGCAAAGGAGGAGAGGAGCCGCGTGGCGTCCTGCGCCTGGCAGAACGGACATTCGGTATCTTCCGGTCGCGCATGGACGGACTGCGTCGCCTCGAATGCTTTTGAGCATTGCCCACACCGATATTCATAGACAGGCATGATCGAGTTCCCTTTCTCTTGGCGATCCGCTCCGTTGGGCTCTTCCACACACGGATGAATCCCGGCAAATACCCCACCGGTGCCCTTGACCGGCCGACAAACTTTGCCTTATTGTACACAACCATGTAGTTGAACTGCCAGAGTGAATCAGAGGAGGCTGTCGATGTCGGTGTTGATCAGAAAGTACAAAGGGAATAACGGGATGATGCAGGAAGAGCGCATCGATGACGAGGATCGCATTGAGCGGTATATGCGGCTCTTCGACAAGGACGATGTGAAGAAGTTGGAGACCGGAGTCAAGGTCGTCATCGAAAAAGACGAGTGGATTCTCGTTCCGTAATTCGATTGTCGGGCAGGGGCATCGGTACAGTGCCTCGGTGATCCTGTCCGGCACTCCCTTTCCAGTGTAGATTGGCCGTCATGATTTATTGGGTCCATATCGCCCGCTCCATCGATCGCGTGACACTTCACAAAGAGCGGTGCTCGGAAGTTCCCGCAAACGTCTTCTCCAGTGACTTTTGGGAAGGCGGGTGGTTCGATTACCCCGATAAAGATCGAGCCCTTCGGGCCATGGAGCAGGCCGGGACGAACGTGCAGCGGCGCTGTGCGTTGTGTCGACCGTAACTGGCAGTGCCGAGTTCTGAGTGCTCGGTCCTGAATCGTTTCCCGAGATTCAACCCAGCACTCAGCACCCAAGTCTCAGCGCTCTTTCAATCCCATGCCCAGATTTGCGTTACTTCTGACCACTCTCATTTGGGGAGCGACCTTTCCTGCGACGAAAGCGGCGCTCGATCAAATTCCCCCCTTGTCGTTCCTTTTCTTGAGATTTCTCCTCGGGGCGGCACTCGTGGGGCTGTGCCTGGTTCTGATGGCTCGCCCGGTCTCGATGGACCGGGCGGTCCTCCGGGCCAGCGCGATCGCGACCGGATGGCTCTTTCTTGGCTATGTGCTGCAAACCGTGGGGCTCGGGTACACCACCGCGTCTAATTCTGCCTTTATCACGACGCTCTACGTCGTGTTCGTTCCGCTCATCTTGCGGCGCTTCGGCCCGCGATCGTGGGTTGCGGCTGGGATCGCGACCGTCGGGTTGTGGTGTTTGGTTAAGCCGACTACGATCGTCAATCTCGGAGACCTGCTCACGCTCGGGTGTGCCCTGGCATTTGCTGCCCACATGGCGTGTCTGGAGCGGTACACGCGAGAGTTGGATGCGACGTCGTTGTTTGTCTGGCAGTTGGTCGCCATGTCCGGACTCATGTTGGTGGCCATGGCCTGGGAGCAGCCGACGTTACGCGCGTTTGAGCCCACGACGGTGTTGTTGATCGGCCTCGCGGTCACCGGAGTTTTGGCGACGGTGGCCTTCGCCGTACAGATGTGGGCGCAGCAGTTGCTCCCTGCGCAACAGGTGGCGCTTATTTTTTCCCTTGAGCCGGCCTACGCGGCATGGCTGGCGTGGTATTTTCTGGGGGAATCGCTCGACTGGCTGGGGTGGCTCGGAAGCGCATTGATTTTGATCGCGGTAATTATTGGTTCGCTGGGGGCAACCGTAGCTGAAGCCGATCGCCCGCTTCGAACCTCACCGGCAGCGTAATGAAAGGGTCGTAGCATGGCGCAGAAATTCGGGAACGGCCGGTGGGTGCAGGAAGGATTTTTGGACAATCGAGTCGAGGGGATGGTCGTCGGCTGCATTACCTTTGCCGTGATCGGGCCGGTCGATGTCTATTTGCGTGGAAATTTTAAAGGTGAGATTGCCGGGCAGCTAATTCAGTTTCGTAACCGGCACTTTGAGGACGATGATGTGGCCGGGCAGGTCATCGGGGACATGGAAAATCCGCAGATCGGCGATGTGAATCTCATGTCCTTCGATCCGCATCCCAATCTGGTGCCGCATCCCTACATCGAGTGGTTCTCTCTGCGGAAGAATCATTATCGCTTCGAGCTGGAGCCGGAAGATGCGTGGATGGTAAAAGGGGATGCTGCGTTACCCTTTGATGCACAGAGCCAGCGCATACGAGCCTCCCTCGCCGGCCATGTGACAACGAGGTCCGCACCGGAGGAATCCGACTGGGTCTAAGCGGAGAAGGCGAGCCATCGAATCAGGCGTTGAGCGTGTCCTGTTTGCTTTTCCCTTCCCGCACGTAGTCCGGCACATCGCGAATGTCCCACACCAGCCCGATCTTCTCCATCAGCTTCAGGCAGTAGTAGGTCATGTCGACCTCCCACCAATAGAATCCCTGTCTCGTTGAGGCGGGGTAATAGTGATGGTTATTGTGCCAGCCTTCTCCCATCGTGATGAGGGCGAGGATGAAGTTGTTGCGGCTATCGTCGCCGGTCACATATCGCTGCGAACCATAGACGTGAGACAGCGAATTGATCGTGCAGGTGCCATGGACGAGGGCAACGGTCGAAACAAAGAATCCCCAGATCAGCATCTGCGGGCCGTTGGTGCCGAGCTCCGGCGCATAGTTTTCGAGCAATTTTCCAAGTCCGAACATGCCGAATCCCGCGACGGTCGGCATGAGGATGTCAAACCGGTCGAGGAAGCGCAGTTCCGGGAATTTCGCGAAGTCCTGGATATTTTTCAGGCGCGGTGCAAAGTGCGTCTGTGACGTGAACCAGCCCATATGCGACCAGAGAAATCCTCCGTGACGCGGAGAATGGACATCGTCGGGTGTGTCCGAAGCGATATGGTGATGCCGATGATGGCCGGCCCACCACAACGGGCCGCGCTGGGCGCAGGAGCCTCCCAGCAGGGCGAAGGCAAACTGCACCGCGCGAGACGTCTTAAACGTCCGGTGCGAAAAGTAACGGTGATACCAGCCGGTGATGGCAAACATGCGGAGGTAATAAAAGAATACGGCAACGGCCACAGCCGTCCAGCTCCATCCGACCCAGATAATCCCGAGGCACATCAGGTGGACGGCGATCAAGGGAAAGCAGCGGACCCAATCCATCTTCGGCACGCCGTCCGTCTTCATATATTCCAGACCCGCCCAGGAGTCGAACCAGCGCAGGACGGTCAGCCACAAATCCTGGCCTCGGGTCGGTTGTAAGGTGCTCACGTCGGACATTCGCTACCTCCAGGTCAGAGATACTTCGGCCATGGTTCGCATGGGGCCATGCAGCACGAGCTCTGTGATGTTCAACATAATCGGGGCGCTGGGGAAAACCTGAACAGGCAGGCCGCCGATGCTGGATATTATGTTGTATGCGTTAACTAGGGACCAGCTTGATATTGATGAATCATTATACATGGACTGGCAAAAAATGAAACTGCCGGTTCTTTTCTTCAATTTTGATTCTGCGCAAATGAAGAGCGGTGTCCATGGTTGTTGACAGCCGATCCGTCGGTCTTTCTTGTATTTGACACTCTTGCCCCTGCGTCTCTAAAATGCGCGACTTATGAACGATCGTTTCCTCAAAGCCTGCCGGCGTGAGCCGGTCGATTGTACGCCGGTCTGGTTTATGCGCCAGGCTGGTCGGTACATGTCTGAATACCGCGCACTGCGGGCCAAACATTCCATGCTCGATCTGTGCAAGACGCCCGAATTGGCCGCACAAGTCACGATGCAGCCGATCGAGCGCTTTCCGCTCGATGCCGCCATTATTTTCGCGGACATTCTCCTGCCGCTGGAGCCAATGGGGCTGAATCTGGAGTTTGCCGAGGGTGAAGGCCCGGTGATTCACAATCCGGTCCGCGACCGTGCTGCGGTGGAACGATTAAAAGTGGTGGATGGCAGTGAGCTCGAGTATGTGGCTGAAGCCATCAGGCAGGCGCGTCGGGCGTTGAACGGGCGCGTGCCGCTCATCGGATTTGCCGGTGCGCCGTTTACGCTCGCGAGTTATGCGATTGAAGGCGGCGGATCGCGAAACTATCTCCACACCAAGCAGATGATGTACAGCGATCCCGCGAGTTGGCATAAGCTCATGGATAAGTTCGCGCGGGTCATCACCGGGTATTTGCGACGGCAGATCCAGGCCGGGGCGCAGGCGGTGCAGCTGTTCGACAGCTGGGTCGGCTGTCTCTCGGCGGGGGATTACGCCGAGTATGTGAAGCCTCATGTCCAATTGATTTTCGACGGGCTCAAGCACGAGGGTGTTCCCCTCATCCACTTCGGCACCGGCACGACCGCGATTCTCCGGCAGATGCGCGAGGCCGGCGGCGATGTGATCGGCATCGATTGGCGTATCCATCTTGATGAAGCCTGGGCGATGGTCGGACATGATCGGGCCGTGCAAGGGAATCTGGATCCGCTGGTCCTGTTTGCGCCGCTCCATGAAATTGAACGCCGCGTCGAAGATATCTTACGGCGTGCCGGCAATCGGCCTGGCCACATTTTCAATCTCGGTCATGGCATTCTTCCGACCACACCGGTCGATCATGTGGCGGCGACGATCGACATGATCCACAAACTCAGCCAACGATAACCTAACAACGTGAAGTGTTCCTCGTGAAGCGGATTTCGCAGACAGTCTCTGCACCATCCCAAACGATTCACGCTTCACCAACGACGAGGCGCGGATGACTCACGCGGAACAACCGATAGCCGTGCTCCTGATGGCGATGGGGGGGCCGGATTCCCTCGACAACGTGGAACCTTTTCTGCTGGATGTCCGTGGGGGGCGTCCGACCCCTCCCGAACTCGTCGAAGAAATCCGCGAACGTTATCGCGCCACCGGTGGGAAGTCGCCGGCAGTCGGCATTACGCAAGAGGTCGCAAAGAAACTTGAACACCGATTGAATGCGTCTGGAGGCGCACGGTATCGGGTGTATGTGGGTTTGCGGCATTGGCATCCCTTCATCAAGGAGACCTATGCCGAGTTGCTCGGCGAGGCTCCGGAGCAGGTCATCGGCCTCTGCATGGCGCCGCAACAGTCGTCGTTGAGCACCGGGGCCTACCGGAAAAAGGTGGAAGAGGCACGGTCCGCACTGCAGAGCACCTGCGCCGTTAGCTATGTGGGAAGCTGGAACCGGCATCCGCAACTGATTGCGGCAATCGTTGAAAATATCCGGCAGGGGCTGCTGAGATTTTCCGCAGACGTCCGGAACCAGGTTCCGATTCTGTTTACGGCCCACAGTCTGCCGGAGCGGATCGTGGCCATGAAAGATCCCTATCCCGATGAGGTCAAAGGCACGGTCGATGCCATCACGGCTTGCCTCGGATCCCAGCCGACGCGGTTTGCCTACCAGAGTCAGGGGCGATCCAGTGAGCCGTGGCTGGGCCCGACCGTGGAGTCTGCGCTGGAGGCGTTACATTGCGAAGGACATCGGCAGGTGCTCGTAGCGCCGATCGGCTTCATCTGCGATCATGTGGAAACGTTGTTCGATATCGACATTGAATTGAAGCAGTTGGCGGCGAAGAGGGGCATGCAACTCGAGCGGATGCCCATGCTCAACGCCGATCCGGCACTGATTGAGACCTTAGTGTCGGTGATCGATGCCCACCAATCGTCTCAGGCACAGTAATTCGTGAGCACTCCTCGCACAGTCGTCATCGTCGGCGGCGGCATCTCGGGGCTAGCCACGGCGTTTTCTCTTCAGGAACAGGCGGCGGCAGCCGGGCATTCCGTTCGCTGCATTCTGTTGGAGGCCGGGCCATCCTGGGGCGGCAAGATCGTGACGCATCGAATCGGTGACTTGACGACCGAAGCCGGGCCGGACTCCTTTCTCTCGCAAAAGCAGGCCGGGTTGGAGTTATGCCGGAAGCTGGGCCTGACCGATCAACTGATCAATACCAATGAGACTGCCAAGCGTGCGTTTGTTCTCTCGCGCGGGCGATTGCATGAATTACCCGAGGGGCTCATCACCTTTGTGCCGAAGCAGTTGGGGCCGTTTCTCCGGAGCGGCCTCCTGAGCTGGACCGGACTGGCGCGCATGGGGCTGGATGTCGTGGTGCCGCGCGGCCCCGCACAAGGGGATGAATCGCTCGCATCATTTTTCCGGCGGCGATTCGGATCGCAAGCGTTCGAGCGCGTGTTAGAGCCGCTCATGGCCGGGATCTATGCCGGCGATGCAGATCAGATGAGTGTGAAAGCCACCTTCCCTCGATTTGTCGAACTGGAGCAGGAATACGGCAGCATCATTCGCGGCATGATGGCCGCCAAGAAGAAGCAGCCGCCGGCTCCAGCAGGCGGGTTCAAGCGTACTATGTTTGTCAGTCTGCGGAACGGGCTGGGCGATCTAGTGACGGCCTTAACGGCGCGCCTCGCACAGCAGGGAGTGGAATTACGGACCGGCTGCCAGGCCGAGGCCTTGCGCGTGCGATCTCATCAGCTGGGCCGCTGGATGTACGATCTTATTCTCAATGACGGGTCGGCACTCTCGGCAGAGGCGCTGGTGCTCGCGACGCCTGCCTATGTATCTGCCGAGCTGCTGCGTCCGTTGACGCCGATCGCCGGCGGGCTCTTGGAGATGATTCCCTATGCGTCGACGGCGACGGTTGCGATGGCCTTTCCCGCTCAGGCGGTTGCGGGCGCAGTGGAAGGGTTTGGATTTATTGTGCCGCGCGCGGAGGCCCGGGATTTGATTGCTGCGACCTGGACGTCGCTGAAGTGGCCCCATCGAGCGCCGGCGGACCAAGTTCTGGCGCGTTGCTACGTCGGTGGCGTGGGGCGGGAAGCCATTCTTCAGCTGAACGACGACCAGATGGTTGCCAAGATCCGCGCGGATCTGGCCGCCCTGTGCGGCATCAACGCCGCGCCAAGTTATGTCGAAGTAAATCGCTGGTGGAAGGCGATGCCGCAATACACGCTGGGGCATCTTGATCGTCTGACACAGCTTGATGCCGCATTGAGCCGGTACGGCGGCTTAGTGCTCACGGGCGCGGGATATCGCGGTGTGGGTATCCCTGATTGTATCCGCGATGGAGCAGTCGCAGCAGAGAAAGTGATAGGGTATCTCTTCAAGGCTCGTCACGCTGCTTCGTCTGGCTAGGGCTGAGAGTAGAGGCGTCATACGGGTTGCGCATGGTTCACATAGTTTCAATGGGACGAGGCGTATGGATAACAAATTGACGATTTTCGATGTAAGCGGGCCGTTCCGCGAGCCGCGCGAGCCGATCTTTTCGTATGACTATTCCGTTCAACGGCAGACCTGGGCAACGCCGGTCGGAATTCGTGTCAAAGTCTCGATTCCCGATGAGCTGGATGTATTGCGCGAGCGGCTGCTGGGAGCGGTTGCTGGTTCTCCTGGGCAGCAGATGGTGATCGGGAAAGTCCTGTCGCGGACGATCGCTGATTGGAAAGTGCAAATTGCGGAAGCGGAGGGGATGCTGCTTGAGCGGCGCGATGTGATGCTTGCCCCGTTTGTGGGCCCCTTGGTTCATCTGTTTCAAAAGCTTGAAATCGTATTTGAGCAGGAAAAGGCGACATTGCGGGAAGAGGTCAGAAAACGGGTCGGGTTGTAGCGGATAGTTCCTCCTCCAAGGCGGTTTGTCACGGTTTTCCGGTCATGGCTCGTTCGCACACAGATTCTGGGGATAGACTTGTGGATAGCCCTATCCGGCAGCCAGGATCTGCTTGTGAGATCTGCAGATGCGCTCCCTGCCCGAGATTTAGGCATTGGGGTGTCTGCGTTGCCCCCTACTAGACCTTGTAGAGACGATCACGGCCTGAATGGCGCTTGGCAAGGGTGCTGGGCCTGTGGACAGACCCTGTTCAGAAGCAGCCAAATCCACAGGAGTTCATTAGAAAATCGATCGATAGCGCTTGGAATGAACGCCTGATTCGTCGGTATAGCCGAGCGATCCCTTGTCCGGCGCGCCGGTATCGTTCAGGTCGATCCGGTAGTGGCCACGCACCTCTTCCATCGTCACTTCAAAGGGAATCGCCCGCGGCAGGAGTGTCCCGGGGGCATGAGCGCCGAGCGCCAGGGTTTTGAGCGCGTCTGCTCCCGCATATTGCTTGTCCGAAAACACATAAATGTCGGCGACGGCATGATCGCCGAGCGTATGCCCCGGCGTCGTGGCCGGGATATGGTCTCCCAGGGTGCCGGCCAGCCGTTCGCTCTTCAGCTGTTTTAGGAGGCCGGCCACTTGGCTATCTGTGGCTTCCGGCGGGACGACAATTGCGACCACGTTCATGTCTGCGATGCTGCTGTGGACTTTGTACATGACCGGGGCGGCTTCCGGATCTTCTACTGCCGGTCCTGCAGGGCCTTCCGTCCCGGTGGCTTGTTTGTTCCGCGAGCTGGGTACGATCAACGCGACAAACAGCCAGAGGCCCAGCAAGATGGCGAAGACCACCACCAAAGGGTGAGCCCCGGCCCGCTTGCCTTCTTGATAGGGATTCTGCTCGTCGCTCATGATGGGATATCCTTTGCAGGTATCGTGGAGCCTGGTTGCCCGGCGGCGTCACGAAGCCGACGCTTGGCGTTTTCCCAGAGCCCGTCCAATTCGCTTGCCGTCATGCCGGAGAGCGGACGTTGTTGTTCGGCAGCCTGGGATTCCACCAGGATAAACCGGTCGACAAAGCGGTTGGTCGAGAGCCGCAGGGCATCTTCGGGATTGACCTTCAGAAACCGGGCTAGGTTGACGAGTGAAAAGAGTAGATCGCCGAGTTCCCCCGCAACCTCGTCGCGGCTCGATGGGGAAGAGCCTGGCTCGGCCTCTGCTGCCAGGGCTTCTTGCAGTTCGCCGATTTCCTCCGCGATCTTCTTGAACACATCCGCGAGCCCGGTGGCATCGTGCGACCAGTCGAATCCGACACGCGCCGCCCTGGCTTGGACTTGGTACGCCCGGAGCAAGGCTGGGAGCGCTTTTGGCACGCCGTCCAACGCCGACTGGGCACCGCCGACGGCCTGCCGTTCGGCCCGCTTGATCTCTTCCCACTGGCTCAGGACTTGTTCGCCGTTGGTCGGCGTCTTCGCCGCATTCGGATCGCCGAAGACATGCGGGTGCCGGCGGACGAGTTTCGTGGCTAAGTGATCGACGACATCGTCGATGGTGAAGGTGCCGGATTCGGAGGCAATCTGGCTGTGGAAGATGACTTGGAGCAGGACATCGCCGAGTTCTTCCTTCAGTTTGGCGGTCTCCCGGTGGTCGATCGTCTCCAGGACCTCGTAGGCCTCTTCGAGCAGGTAGGGCTTCAGCGATTCGTGGGTCTGCTTCCGGTCCCACGGACATCCATTCGGAGCCCGGAGCGTGGCCATGAGTTCGATCAATTTCGAAAAACGGTCGGACATAGGTGCCTCTGTTGAAGACGCACTCTATACCGATAAGAACGCCGGCTTCAACGGTGGCTGGCGGCTTGCGAGCGCTTGGGGCCTGTGGTAGGGTACTGGGCTCGAAGTCAGAGTCGCTGGTGAGGGAGCCATGGCGGAACAAGAAGAAGGATTCGTCGTTCGGGATCGGCGGGGTGGGAGTAGTGAGACTGCCGCACAAGCCTCTGGTCCAAGTGCATCTCCCAAGCCGGTGGCGGAATCGGATGCGGCGCATCAAGCTCCTGCGTTTCCTGTCACCTTCTCCTCCTTCGTCATTTCCCTGGGCTCTTCTTCGCTGATGCTCATGGGGGAAAAGCTTGACCCGCAGCAACAGGCCGTTCCCGTCAATCTCCCGCAAGCCAAAGAAATTATCGATTTACTCTCCGTGCTTGAAGAAAAGACCAAAGGGAATCTCACCTCGGAAGAGCAGACGGTCTTACGGGACATGCTCTATGCGCTTCGCATGAAGTACGTGTCCCTCTCGTCCGGCAAATAGACTCGACGAGGTCACGCTCACCTGTTGTCCGCGGATCCGCTCATTTCAGATATTTTGTGACGGCCCGCCGATTCCGTTATAGTGGGCTCAGTGCTTCGTGCAATGAGGCGAGGAGCGTAGGCGACCCCCATGCCGGATTCGGAACAGCCATCACGTTCATTATCCTCTGCGGGGTCCGGCCGGACGGAACGTCCTGCGTCGGGCGCGGGGTCGTTCGGTTCTGCCGCCTCCGGAAAGTCCCCTCGTTCTAACGAGCCTGAGCGCAAGGCGCCACAGCTTCGTCCGGTCTGGTTCGTCCTGATCCTCCTCATTCCCAGTCTGGCGCTGACTTTCTACTATTCGCAGATGGCGGTACCCGGCGGGGGTGAAGCCGATTCGTTTTTGCCGACGACCAGCTATGCCTTTGTCCTGCTGCTCTTGAATCTCGATTTGATCGGCTTCGTTGTCCTGACGTTGCTGCTTTCACGCAACTTGATCAAAGCCTATTTTGAGCGGCGACACCGGCTGGTCGGATCGGGGTTTCGCACCAAGCTGATCGCGGCCTTTATTGGATTCTCGCTGATCCCGACGATTCTGCTGGCGATCGTGGCGAGCGGGCTGGTGAATAAAGCGGTCGATGTCTGGTTCAGCGATCAGATCGATCGCGTGATGAAGGATTCGTATGAGGTGGCGCGCATGCAACATGCCGGGCACATCGCGCTGGCCGTCAACAGCGCACGCGCCATCGGGCAGGAACTGTTTCGCGAAGATATGCTGACATCCGAACAGCGCGACCTGCTGATTGCGGCTATGACCCGCAAGCGGATGGAATATGGCGTAGCGGGGATCGAAGTGTTTTCGTCAAAAATGGAGACACTCACTAAAGCGCTTGATGCTGAGGTGCCCGCCGGCGTGTTGGATCTTCCTGTCAGCCAGCTGGTGTTGCAGGTCATCAACGGGAAGCAGGAGTTCACCTCCGTGCAGGAGGCCCAGACCGGCCGGCTGGTGCGGGCCGGCGTGCCGGTGGCGGCCGGGAATAATCGGGGTGAACTGGCCGGAGTCGTCGTCGTCGAGGCCTATGTGCCGGAGTCGTTGTTGACCAAGATGGAAGGGATCGGGCGCCAATACGAGGAATATAAGCAGATCAAGGCCATGAAGAATCCGATCAAGGCCGGCGCCTATCTCTTTGTGGCGGTCGTGACGGTCATGATTCTCTTCAGCGCTACCTGGTTCGGATTTTATGTCGCCCGCAGTATTACGGTGCCCATTCAGCGGTTGGCCGAAGCGACCGTGGCGGTGGCGCAAGGTGATTTGTCGGTGAAGATCGATGCCAAGGCGACCGACGAAATCGGAACCTTGATCGAGTCGTTCAACCGGATGACCGGAGACTTGCAGGGCAGCAAGTTCAAGCTGGAAGATGCCAACCGTTCGCTGCGGCAAACGAACGTTGAGTTGGATCGCCGCCGGGCGTATATCGAAACCGTCGTGGAGACGATCGCCGCCGGGTTGTTGTCGATCGACCGGAGTGGAATGGTCACGACCTTCAATCCTTCCGGAGAGCGTATTCTCGGGCTGTCCGCTGACCGGATTCGGGATCGTCAGGCGAACGAGGTTTTTAAAGAGTTTGGCTTGGAGGTCTTTCAAACGGTCTACGACCGAATGCAAGCCGATGATCGGGACGACTGGTCCTTGGAAGGGCAAGTCGATGTGCAGGGGAAGCCCGTGAAAATCAGGCTGAGCGGATCGCGTATGCGGGATGAGGCGAATAAAGACTTAGGGTACGTACTGATATTCGACGATCTGACGGAGTTGATCAAGGCGCAGAAGGTCGCGGCCTGGCAGGAAGTGGCCCGTCGAGTGGCCCATGAGATCAAGAACCCGCTCACGCCGATCCAGCTGTCGGCGCAGCGCTTGCGCAAGAAGTTTTTCGAGAAGTCTCCGGACTTTGACAAGATTTTCGACGAAGCGACCAACGTCATTGTGACGGAGGTGGGCAGCCTCAAGCACATGGTCGACGAGTTTTCGAAGTTTGCCCGCTTGCCCGCGCCGCAGATGGCCCGGCAGTCGCTCAACGAGGTGATCCAGGAAGTGCTGACGCTCTATCGCGCGGCGCATAAGGACATCGAATTCTGTGTCACGCTGGATGAAGATCTTCCGGTGCTCAACTTCGATCGTGAACAGTTGAAACGGGTCTGTGTGAACTTATTCGACAATGCCATCCAGGCGATGAATCACACGGGGCGGGTCTGGGTCAGCACGAAGTACGACACCAAGCGCAAGCGGGCGATCGTCAGCGTGGCCGATGAAGGTGTCGGGATTACGCCCGAGGATCAAGAGAAGCTGTTTGTGCCATACTTTACGAGGAAGAAAACCGGGACAGGCTTGGGGCTGGCGATTGTGCGCCGGATCATTACCGATCACGACGGTCAGATTCAGGCGTCGAATAATCAGCCGAAGGGCGCGGTGTTTACCTTCGATTTGCCGGTGTAGGTGCCGCGAGGAATGTGCGCTGAATTGGAACGGGACTCACGTATCACGGGGGACGCATGTCAGCATCGATTTTAATCGTCGACGACGAAACCGCTATTTTGACGTCATTGCGAAGCATCCTTGAGGACGAGGGATATGACGTTTCCGTGGCCAGCAGCGGCACCGAGGCCTTGAAGATCTATACGACGGATCCGCCGGATCTCATGATCCTGGATATCTGGATGCCGGAGTTGGATGGTTTGGAGACGCTGAAGCGGGTGAAAGAGTTCGTGCCGACGGCCCAGGTCATGATGATGTCGGGGCATGGCTCCATCGAGACGGCGGTCAGAGCGATCAAGCTGGGAGCCTATGACTATATCGAAAAGCCGCTGTCCCTGGAGAACGTCACGCTTCGTGTGAAGCATGCGCTCGACCAGTACCGGTTGGAGCAGGAAAACCGGACGCTCAAGACGAAGGTGCAGCGAAAGTTCGAGCTCGTCGGCCAATCGTCCGTTATGCAGCAGTTGCGGCAGCTGATCGAGACGGCCGGTCCGACCAACAGCCGGGTCTTGATCGGCGGGGAGAACGGCACGGGCAAAGAGTTAGTGGCGCGCGCGATTCACAATCACTCCGCCAGAGCCGAACATCCGTTCGTGGCGGTGAATTGCGCGGCGATTCCCGAGACACTGATTGAAAGCGAATTGTTCGGCCATGAAAAGGGGTCGTTTACCGGCGCCACCTCGATGAAGCGGGGGCAATTCGAGCAGGCGGACGGCGGAACGCTGTTTCTGGACGAGATCGCCGATATGAGCTTGGCCACACAGGCGAAGGTGCTGCGGGCGCTACAAGAACAGCAGTTCACGAGAGTCGGCGGCGGCAAGTTGATGAAGGTGGATGTGCGGGTATTGGCTGCGTCGAACAAAGACCTGGAAAAGGAAATTGCCAAGGGCACGTTCCGTGAAGACCTGTATTACCGGTTGAACGTCGTGCCGATCATCGTGCCGCCGTTACGCGAGCGCCGTGAAGATATTCCCGCGCTGGTCCGGCATTTCATGAAAATCCATGCCGAGGAGCAGGGGCTGCGCATCAAAGACGTGACGCCCGAAGCGATGGCGGTGTTTCAGCAGTACGAATGGCCCGGCAATATCCGCGAATTGCGCAATCTTATTGAGCGGCTGATGATTATGGTGCCGGGAGCCGTAATCGATGCGCCGCAAGCGGCGATGTCTTTGCAGGGGCGGGGGAGCAGCCAGAGTGCGGCGGCGAGTGCCCAGGCGAGCAGCCCGTTGCTGACGAAATCGTATGATTCCTTGCGCGATGCCCGGAATGCGTTCGAGAAGGACTATATCGGCAGGAAGCTGCGGGAGCATCATTGGAATATTTCGCGGACGGCCGAAGATCTTAAGATCGAACGCAGCCATCTCCATCGCAAGATTAAGTTGTTAGAGGTGGAGATGCGCCCCGAGGTCTAGCCGTTCGGGGCTTCCCTGTATTCGCCGAAGCGTTAAGACGTTTTCGCGAACACTTGCTTGAGGAGGTCGGTCACGCGGGCGGACGGATCGGTCCTGATGGCCTTCTCTTCCTGGCCCAGTATCAGAAACAGCCCCTCCAGCCCTTTCCCCACCACATACTGCTCCAGGTCTACAAGTTGGGTCTTGGGGAACGGGATCGTTTTGAAATGTTGCATCAGTTCTTTGTATTGTCGCGTGACGCCGACCTGGTTCATCGCCTGTTCGACATGGGGACGAAACGCGACGGTGAGTTGCGCGGAGGTCTTGGCTTTGAAGTATTCAGTGGCGGCGGTGTCCGGGCCCGACAGAATCTGCTGAGCGTCGGCAAACGACATCTGCGCAATCGCACCGGCGAAGATTTCTGCGGCCTGCGGAGCGGCTCGTTCCGCCGCACGGTTCATGCTCAAGACGAACTCATCGACTTGCGGGCCGAAGCCGAACACGCGCAGGCCTTTTTCAAATGAGTGCAGCTGTTCAGGCATGGGAATCTTGATCGATGGATTGCGGTAGTACCCATCCGGCTTTCCCGTGAGGGCGGTGGCATGTCCGGTCCCGATGCGAAGGGCTTCTTTGAGTCCGGCGGCGATCTGGTCTTGGGTGAGGCTCGCCGGTGCAGGGAGTCCTAAGAGCTGAAGCGATTGAGAAAGTTCAGTACAGGCCGTGAACGACAGGAAAAACAGTCCCAACCAGGGAGTCAGTTGTCGCACCGGGAGTCTCCTTCATGTGATCGGGGAAATAGCCCGCGGCAGTATAGTGGAATTCCCTGCCTCTGTCTTGACTCATCAGCGGGGGACTGGTTCCTCAACTAGTGCGTTGACCCCCACGAGATGCTCCGTATAAGATGCGACCCTCTTATGACAACCTATCGAGATTCAGGTGTGGATATCGATGCGGGCGACGAGTTTGTCGATCGCATTAAGCCGCTCGTCCGGTCGACCTTTCGTCCGGAAGTGCTCACGGATCTTGGCGGATTCGGAGGGCTGTTCCGCCTCCAGGCCAAGAAGTACGAAGACCCGGTGTTGGTCTCCGGCACCGATGGGGTCGGCACCAAGCTTCGAGTGGCCTTTCTCATGGATCGGCACGACACGATCGGTATCGATCTTGTGGCGATGTGCGTGAACGACATTGCCGTCAGTGGCGCTGAGCCCCTCTTCTTCCTCGACTATTTCGCCACGGGAAAGTTATCGGTTCCTAAAGCCCATGAAGTACTGAAGGGAATTGCCGAGGGCTGTCGCCAGGCCGGGTGCGCGCTGATCGGAGGCGAAACGGCAGAGATGCCGTCGATGTATGGAGACGGGGAGTATGACCTCGCCGGTTTCGCCGTGGGGGTCGTTGACCGCCCGAAGATTATCGACGGCCGGTCGATCGCGCCGGGTGATGTCATCATCGGGCTCGCGTCTTCCGGACTGCATAGCAACGGCTATTCGCTGGCACGGCGGGTCTTGTTCGAGCAGGCCAAGCTTACGGTGACCAGCCGCGTACCGGAACTCACGACCACTGTCGGTGAGGCCCTGCTGGTTCCCACCAGAATTTATGCCAAGCAGATTTTGGCACTCATCCAGGAGCATCCCATCAAGGGGATCGCGCATATAACAGGCGGCGGGATCACTGAAAATCTGCCGCGTGTATTCCCGTCCGGCGTGCGGGCTCGTATCCATCGGGATCGCTGGGCCGTGCCGCCGATCTGCTCGTTGATCAGCCGGCTGGGTTCCGTCGAGCGTGACGAGATGTATCGCGTGTTTAACATGGGGATCGGGTTGATCCTCGTGGTTCCCGCAGGTTCGGCCGATGCCGTCCTTGCGGGGGCGAAGGCGTTAGGCGATCAAGGCTATGTGATCGGTGAGATCGTCGCCGGCACTGAGACGGATCAACAGGTAACGTATGTCGGGTAAGAGAACCGCTCCTCTTCGAGTGGCTGTCCTTGCATCGGGGCGCGGGTCCAACCTCCAAGCCATCATCGACGGCATCGAAGCCAACCAGGTTCAGGCCTCCATCGTCGCCGTTATCAGTAATAAAAAAGACGCGGTCGCGCTCGAACGGGCCAGGAAACACGGGCTCAAGAATCTCTTTGTCGATCCCAAGCCGTTTGCCGGGCAGCCTGACAGCCGGGAGGCCTACGACCGGTCGCTCCTGGCCATCTTGCAGCAGCATGATGTGGAGTTGGTGTTGCTAGCCGGCTACATGAAGATTGTCACGGCGGTGTTGGTGAATGCCTATGCCAATCGCATGATGAACATCCATCCGTCGCTGTTGCCATCGTTCCCTGGATTGGATGTGCAGAAGAAAGCGATTGAGTGGGGATGTAAGCTGGCCGGTTGCACCGTCCATTTCGTGACCGAGGGGGTCGATGAAGGGCCGATCATTTTGCAGGCAGCCGTCCCAATTTTGGATGACGACTCGCCCGAGACGCTGGCCGCTCGAATTCTGGTGCAGGAGCATAAGCTCTATCCTCGGGCTGTGCAGCTGTTCGCCGAAGGCCGTCTTCGCGTCGACGGGCGTCGGGTATTGATCGAGCTGGGAAAGTCGGTGGGAGAAGCCGTCATCGGCCCAATGTAAAATTTCTGTCGAATGGCTGTCCGCAAGTGAACTTCCTCTAGAGACTCAGGGACCGGTTGTGTATAATCCGGCTGCGAAGAGGATGCGAGCCATACTTCCTCCCCGTTCTTCTACCGCAGCATCACGTTTGCGCACTCATGCGCAACCAACCCTGTGGGATTCGCGGTTCGCATCTTCAGTTCCGCCAGGTGGGGGGCTAGCTCAGTTGGGAGAGCACTACGTTCGCAACGTAGGGGTCGGGGGTTCAACTCCCCTGCCCTCCACCAAA
>FSSH01000236.1_pt1 | contig 48103 bp, 46 predicted proteins | sample 1166101 | NCBI WGS metagenome assembly FSSH01 (sample SAMEA32972668, study PRJEB13176) | freshwater metagenome | biome: Drinking water system; feature: Biomass in drinking water that filtered by 0.45 um membrane; material: drinking water | place: USA | collected 2012-12-20 | depth 0 m
AGTCGAACACATCGCAGACCATGCTCAGCTGAATATCGCCTTGCTGATCAATGATGCCCTGTAAAAAACCGTAGATGTTGGCCACGGTGAATTCCAGTGACTTAATCGTCTCGAAATCCGACTCCAACCGTTTTTGCGCCGCCGACGACAACCGAGAGGTGACTTGCGTGGATCGCAAAATACCGGACCAGGCACGATCTTTCAGATCGCTGTAGTCCGTATAAAGTTGGTTCTTCACCCAATCCAGCGTGGTATGCGTGGATTTTACCGCCGCATCGCCATTCAATTCACCGAGTGTTTGCCCCAGCATCTTGCGATAGCGCATGGCGCGCGCTTCACTAAATGCCGATTGCCGGGCCGCTTCGACCGCAGCATTGAACATCAGCACCGCGTTGTCAATGAAGGCATTGGCTAGCGCCAGTTCATGGATTGGCTGGCAATCACCGGCCAAATTCTCGGCGCTCGTTTGATCGCTACGTAAGTCGTCGAGTATATTGCCTAAAAGCTCCTCTTCGAACGTTGATGTTTTCTTCAGCCAGACCAGCGCAATTTCAACATTGGTTTTGCGCTCAGCATCCTGGCCAGCAAACATCTCCGGCAAATATTCCACTTCGCCAAACTGCTCAATCAGTCGGACCAAATGCTTTCGTTCCTTGGAAAACGGGTTTTTCAAGGTTTCGGCATTGATAATCGCAACGATCTCACCATCGAACAGAATCTCCCAGGCCTTCAGCACATGTTGTGCGCCATCGGCAAACGGTGGATTCATCAACACATGGGAGTACAGACTGCCGCTTTTGAACTGCATAAAATCCATACCCACCACCGAATAGCCCTGCGAACGCAAGACCGGGTGTTTGCTGATATCGATTTCAATGCAATCGACCGGAATTTTCTGCCAGTGATTGAAAGGACGAGGTTTTAATAAATGACCTTCACCTGCAGAAGGTTCCAATACACGAACGAACTGCCGGTTTTTGAAGGTTTCCCAGGCCTTGATACTCAAAGCTTCAGGCGTTGGATAATACTGATAATTGTCTATCATGGTGATCTCCGATGAGACCCCTGACGATAGATTCAACCCTGGCGGGATAGAATCATCCCGCAGGGGTATATTGAAAAAACTCGGCTTAACCGAGTGTCAAAAATGAAAACGGCGCGTCAGATCAACGCGAACCGCTTACCTTGAATGAAGTCCTGATACTGCCGGGCTTCATTTTTTGCTTTGAATCGGGCATGTACGCTGCCGTCGATCCAGATTTCCCAAGGCAAGCGTTTAAGCTCGCCTCTGACCAGTTCCACCGTGCCAACCCGAAAGTCGTCGTGTTGGTAAAGCACCTGGCGGGGACTGTCGACACGGACTATGCAGTGATCCAGTAATGCCGGACCGCCGATATCACCGGGTTCGATCAACAACGGCACTTTGATGGTGCCGGTCGAGCGGCCAATCCAGCCGATGACATCATGTTCATCGAGCCAGGACTGACCGGTTGTTGGATCGCCGTAATACAGCCGAATTTTGCGCCGGCTATGCCGAAGCTGTTCCAACAGCTCGACCACCGATTCCGGTGTGTCGGCGTGATAACAGGTGCCGGAGGCCAAACGCTGATATTGAATGCAATGACCCGTACCGAAGGTGTGTTGAAAGACTTGTTTCATGATGTTGTCCTCAATGAATAAACGGAAACATCACGAATCCCCAGCGGGAATAGGACATTCCCGTTTTGGTGGATAAAAATGAGCGCCGCATCGAATGACTTGGCTAACTCAGGCTTTTACGAATTACGCATCTGAACAACGCGCGCTATTTGTTTAGGATTTGATTTCGAGCGCTGTTTTTCCCAAGGCTTGCAATGCCAGAGGGATTAACTGATCCAAATCGTCCCAATCGATACTGCCGCCGCCGGCTTCGCCTTGTAGATAGGCTTCAACCAATCCCCGGCAAACCCGCATGGCCGCTTGCTCTTTCTTCAATTGCCGTACCGAGTGATCCGGTTCCGGCCATTGCTCAACTGCCACGCATTCCCAGATCATGCTTTCATCGCCTGATTCAAGGTATTCATCCGACAATAACGGCATGGCGTTGGTGTCATCCCAAATCGTGGCATCGTTGAATGCCTGTTCGGCAATTTGTTGTGCCGCTTCGGGACTATCCGCTGTTATGCCTACCGAAACGCGATGGACATAATCAATTTCATACGAAACAACAAAGAGTCGATTCATGCCTTCCGCCGGTACCTTGGCTAAGGAGGGGGCTTCGACCGGCGAGCCGGTTTCCGCCGGTTCACAATCGATCAATGAGCTTTCATAAGGCTCGATCTCCTTGTTGCAGTGCGGGCAGCGATCATTACAGGCGCAATCCCATTCATCCTCCCATTCGGTTTGGCAGTAGGGACAACGGTAATGATTCAATTACCGAACACCTTCAATTTCAGAATGCGAATGGCTAACGCCATTTTCTAATGTTGATGACATGGTCATTTCCTCCAAAAAATCGCAGGAACGCCCACCCGGCAGGATGAGGTTCCCGCAGGGTAAAAACGCTGTTCAAAGCCAAAAATCGGTTCATACAGCGGGGTTGAATTCGCGAAAAAATCGGTATATGGTGGCTTAAACTCACTAAAAAGCAGAGAAAATAGCCATGTTTGACGATATTTTGCGCATTTTTGATTTCCTCAGTCCTGTTCGGACAGAGAAGCCGTATTCAGCACGAAAACCGATGGCGATTCCGCTCGATCCCAGACTGAATGCGTTAAATCTGGGCAAAAAAGTTTTGACCAAACTGGATGCCGCGGAAGCCGATGTTTTGCAAAACATCAACGATCCGAAGCGAGCCTGGGAGTTGTTGAGCAACATCCGACAATTGCGACGGGAAACCTTTGAGGATCTCCAATCGCTGTTGCCGGAGGGCTTTCGTTTCGACGAACCCAAGGTTGACTTGGCTAAGCCGGTACGCACCGTGATGACGCAAAACGGCGCGACGCTTGCGGTATTCAATGGCGGACAGACTCACTGACCGGCACCGATAAACCATTTCCTTTCAGAGCCGCCCGTAGTTGGGAAACCTGATGCGGAATTTTTTGGGTTGCTTCGTCAGTGGCCGTAACCGACTGCTTTTTCGAGCGCCGAGGCTTTTTCATCTCGGGCTCGGGACTGTCGATCACCGGTTTGATTTTCAACAACTCCCGTTCCAGCTTGGCGATTTGAATGTCCGCCTCGAAGATCTCGATGGCCTTCAACTTGGCTTGTAACTGCGCTTCAAGTCTTTCGGCCTCACGATTGATGCCGCGATTTCGAGTTTGAATTTCTTGACGCACAGAATCCGAGATCGTTAACCAATTCATGTCCTCCCGACTACGCGGCATGATGACCGGTAGTCGGTTTCGAGTCGATCGCTGCGCACGATAGCGCTGAAAAGCCAGTTTGCTTTGTCTCAACGCGATCAGTACTTGCAAACACGTTGCCCAAATTACCCGCAATGCGAGGATGAACATCGCCAATAGGATGATGCCGAAAATAAAGTTCATTGAAGTTCTCCTTTGAAAATTTAAGAAAACACTTCGAATGAACAACACCCTGCCGGGCGATGGTCGCCCGAAGCGGGATGAATTACAGACAATTTGCCAGGGCAAACTGAGTTTTACATCGGGCTTAACGCACCCGACACGATCACGGTTTAACGTGCTCGCCGCCTGAAGACGGAACGCCGACCGAAGTCGGATTCAGCATTCTGGAAAGAATGCATGAAATGTCTGTTTGTCGAATGGGCTCGTTGCGTGGAGTGCATTCGACAAACTGTGGTTGCAATCAGCTACCCATAGCCACAATCGCTTAGGTTATGACCTAAGGATTGGGCTACGGATAATTGACTGGCCGAGACTTAGGCCGCCAACAACACCGCTTTCGAGAGCTCGAACAATTGCGCTCTCAGCTCCGACAGATCGTTAATAGTTATGGCAACCGGGAATAGATGACTGACATCCAATCCCAATCCCACGCCGACCGTTTCAATACCGCTATCGCGGCAACGCTGTAACAGTTCCAGCGTGCTCAAAGTGTCGTTGGGCTGACCATCGGTCATCACCATCAGCACCTTGCGCGGTTCTCGACAACACAATAGCGACGCAGCACCAAACCAAATCGCTTCGGTCATCGGCGTACTGCCGGTGGCTGCCAGCGAAAAGGCGCCGGTTCGGGCATTCACGCGTTGTCCATGCTCAAGCAGACGAAAAACCGAGTCATCTTGATGTCCTGGAAACGCGGTGACGCCAGGATTGACGCCTGGAATACCTTCAAATGCCAATGCCAGTGCCAAGGTGGCTTCCAACGCAATCGGCATACGCGATCCGATGGGTTGGCCTTGGCTATCAGTCACTTGGTAACCCATACTTTCGGATTTATCGAGTAACAGATGTATCGCCGTATTGGGTGCCGATTTGGCCTGTTTGCGCTGAAACACCTTGGTTTCACCCAAGGACAAACGGTGTAAACGCTTGCCATCCATCCGCCGTCCACGACAGGCGTGTTGCGAGCGGTTCATGGTTTGCGATTGCACCAGGCCTTGCAAAGCGGCGCGGATTTTCCCCGATTCGCCTTGCACCTTACGCAGCAAAAACGCACCGGCCCGATCATCCATAGGCGGCTCGTTGCCGCTCGGCATCAACAGTTCCGATACGTTTTCTGCGGCCAACGATAACGATGATTTCAGGGATTCGAACAGATCCTGGTCGATGTCACTGTCAGCAGCGGACAATAAGGTTTGCAAGACGCCTACAGGATCGACATTCACTGTGCTCTCTTCGTCATCACCTTGCGGGTCGGATGAAGAATTTTCTGCCTGCGCACTGGGTTCATCGTCAGGATTTTCCGGATTGGAATCATCGTTACCACCGGATTCTGAAGACTGTTCGTCGTCATTATCGGCAGGTAAACGTTGATCGTGTTCCATATCATCCTCGGAATCCGAGCCGTTCGAACCGTTCAAATCTGCTGATACAGAGGCCTGATCCGTATCATCCGGTTCAGGCGGTGTGTCCTCATCTGCCGATGACTGTGCCTGATGACGCTGCCGTTGTTGCTCGAATTCCTGCTCGATCATGGTCAGGATACGGTCGGTCAAGTGCAGACAATCGCTTTCTGACTGCAAACCTTGCGGCACTTCGGACAACAAGCCTTTCACCCGCGTTACGGCACCTTTCGGAAATTTCGCTTTCAGTGCCACTTCGGTTTGCGCGACCAAAGGTAATAAGGCCGTTTGACCCAGTACCCTTGCACGCAAATTTTTCAATACAAAACTGTAGAGAATATTGGCAGGATGATCCTCGATATTGCTGGCGACAAAGTCGCCTTTGACTATCATCTTTTCAATCACAGTGCGTATCGTCAGCCGTGTCCCCGGAAAGTCCTTGGCCAGTTCATGCTCAATGCGGACATCTTCGATGGCACCGCATAAGCGCCGGCGTAATACTGAACTGCCATAGCGCAGCGAAAAATCCGAATAACGAATATGCGCCGCTTCATGGGCTAAAAGCCCCCAGGCGACATTCTGATAATCGGGATCATCACCCTCATAGGCCGGCAGTTGAATCGACTTCCCGTCGGTATAGGCTTGATCGCCACCGACGCTGACTTTAATACCAAAGCGGTTACCTATGGCGGCCGCAACGATGGGGAACGCGTTGTGTAAGGTTCTATTTTTCATGGTGTGCTCCAAAAGTCAGGGCAAACCATGATCCCAGCGGGACATGAATTTGCCCCAGTGGGTGAATAGTTAAATGGTGTTAGCTCATTCAGAACCAGTAGTCCTGGTCAGATTCGTCCGCCTCCTCATCGTCTCCGGCAGTCACCGTTGCCGGTTCTGCTGAATGCTCAGAAGAGTTGGATTCATCTGCATCGCTGTCGGCCACCAGTTTGGTCTGATTTTTATCCATCAAAACCTCAAGCGCCCAGTCATCCTCTTCCGATTCCGCGTCCAAATTATCATCAAAGATGCCGTCAAACAGACCGGTAAAATCGGGGCTGTTTGGAACGGTTTCAGCGAATATAGGTGTCGCTGGTGGCTCTGGCTCCGCGTGTTCGATAATTTCTTCAACATCATCAGCGACAGGCGGTTGAACCGCCAACAAGCCTTCACCGTGCCGCCGGGTTTTATCCGGATTGGACAACAGCATGGCTGTGGCCAGAATCTCCTGCAAAATGCTGCCTTCAATGGCGCCTTTGTTGGGAATTCTCACCAGTAGATCGTCAATCGTGCTAACTACCGGCGCGACTCGATGGTCCAGAAAACCCAGCCCATCGAGTTTGTCGCGCATGCGGCGAATCGGCCGTAACGCATTGCGCGTCACTTGCTCCTTGCCCAGCAACGATTGCTCGATCAGTTGATTGGCTTCCACGGAGATTTCGTAGAACATCTGCTCACTGAGTGAACCGATTTTGCTTTCCAGTCGTGCGACATCCGCCGGCGGCAAGCTATCGGGTAAACCGACACTCATTATCAGAAAATCAAACGACAAGCGCGTCGAGACAAACTCCACTGAATCCACCGCTTGCTCGATGATGCCGGCAAATTCCGGATGGCGAACCACCCAGTCAGTGACCGCGGCATCATAGCCAGCAATAAACTCGGTTTTAGCCGCTGCAAAATCCAGCGCAATGCGCTCGAGTTCAGCAGTAATGCTGGCAGCAGACTCAACCGGTACGGCAAAGCCACCTAGAAAGCGGGTGCCGACGCGTAAACAAATGCGTTCGGCTTCTTTCTTCAGGCGGTTAAACACCGTCAACTGGTCAGGATCGAGCAAACGCTTGGAACCTAAGCTGGCTAAGTCCTCCGGCGGCAATTTGCTACCGTCGGCCAGCACCAGGTCTTCTTTTTTCAGTTTCTTGCGGGCGCCGTAGATATTGGCTTCGACTTTCACCAAGACCACGCGGTCTAAGATCACTTGCGTTTCATGCGACATGGGAACCTCCTATAGAAAAAGAGGCACACCCATCCCGTTGGGGCCGATGTGCCCCTTTCGGGTTAAATGAAAATAACAATTCGGTTAAAACCAGCAGTCGTCCGTGTTGGACATGGCCGCTGCCAGATTTAATCGGGGTTTGAGCAAACCTAAGATTTCAGCGGTGTCCCGAATGCTGTCCAGATCAGTGCCGAAAAATGCAAGCACCTCCTTTTCAGCTTTCAGATCAACCGAGAGATCTCGGGCGGTTTCGGTGGCAATATCAATGTCCACGCCTTTAAAGCCTTTTGCTTTCAGCGCCAGTAAAAACAGACATGGCAAAACGCCATAAACCTGCTTGATTTGTCCGCTCAATTCAAAGACTTCAGTATGGGTGGTTGCATCAATCCACTGTTGCCAGCCATTCCAGTCTTGTTCAGGCTTAGACCGGTGTTCCGTCAAGGTCTGAATAGCGCCGATCAGTCGCCTGACCTCGATACCCAAGTCCATTCGGACAGCGCGCTTTGCCCGACATTCGATGGTCCAATACAGCGCCTCGACGACCGGTGGTGTTGGCAGGGGTTCGGGATTTGAATCAGGTTCAGGTGCTTGTGATTGAGTTGCCGAAGTCTTGCCCGGAAACACCACATTGCCGTTAACATCAATATCAACTTCGCCGACCAACACATATCCCTTGGCCTGTTTTTGCTTTTCGATGTCGAATTGCCGAACGCCACTACGGTTACTGACACCTGGTAAACAGGATGCCGTTTTGCCCCAACGTGTCGTAATTGAACCATCCGAATTACTCCTGACTGCCCAGTCTTTGGAACTGCCGTCACTGTTACGATGACGATATAAATTCCAGGCAGCCATGACTAGACCTGCCAGTCATCGCCGAACACATCCTTGGCGATGCGATGAATCGCTTCGCGTTCGGCGGGTTCAGCCCGAAAGGTCAAAGCCCGATCTAGTGAATAAGCCAAGGCATTCGGCGCACTTTTGAAAGTGGCCACCAATGACGCCCAACGCACTAAACCGCGCGTCGATAAGGTGACTGATAACATGCCGCCGCCATCTGCTCCGCCGATGAACACCTTGCGGATCTGATTGGCGACCTTGATCATGCTTTCGCGTACCGTTTCCGGCATGCTCGGCACGACATCGGCCAGCAATTTCATTTCGTCTTCCGGTTCGGGATAGCCGACTTCCATTAGCCGAAATCGATCCAGAAATGCGAGGTTTTGACGTAACACGCCCTGGTACAAGCCCGACTGATCGCCGCTACCTGCACTATTGCCGGTGGCGACCAAACGAAACTTGGGATGCGGTGTGATCACGTCGCCGGTCTGCGGAATCGTCAATGGCTTGCCTTCGACGATTTCATTCAAACCGATCAGCTCCGCTGGATCAATGGCATCGATTTCGTTGATCAATAACACATGACCCAGGCGAACCGCCAAGGTCAATGGGCCGTCGATCCACTTCATCGCACCGCCGTCGACCAGCATGTATTGGCCGAGCAGGTCGTTCAGTTCCAGTCGACCGTGGCCGGTGACTGAATGTACGCCCCAATTAAGACGCGCCGCGATTTGTTCCAAGAGCGAGGTTTTGCCGGAACCGGTAGGCCCTGTCAGGTATAAACCGTCGCCATTGTGTGCGCCTAAAAACGCCAGAACATCGCGCAAGTGATCCTTGCGAAACACATACGGCTTTTGTGCAGGTACATAGACGTTTTGTCCAGGGATAAAGCCTTCCACTTTCATGGCGGTCGGTGCAGGTATGCCGAAGGTGTCGGCAATGGAATAGGTTTGATACATGGTGAACTCCTTATGCTTGGGTTGAACCCGCAACACGAGGCACACCATTTCCCTGACGGGTAGTGTGTCCCCGTCGGGTTGAGATAAATTCCTGGCTAGCCAGGGGGTTTGTACGTTGAGCGATAAAAGGTTAAAGCGGTGTCAAAACTACCTTTAGCGAGGCATCGATACCGACATTCGCATCAGGTTCGCCAATTCCGCGCGGGCGAGGACTTCCTCGTCCATAAAGCGCAAAATCCGGCGAATGTCAGCTTTGAAATCCGGATCTCGGGTTTGACCGAGCATCTGCCGCACCACGCATTGCTTATCCCTTATCTCGTCAACACTGGCCGTTTCCAACCAGCAAAACAGGCATTTCCAAAAGTCTTTATTCATAGCGAACCTCCTTTGTTGATAAAAGGGGCCACCATGACCCGCTAGGGTGATGAACCCCGACGGGACTGCAAACCAGGCTTGACGCACCTGATACATGAAAGCGATTCACCTTCATGCCGCCTCAAAAGCGGAACGCCGGTTTACACCGGATTCAGCGTGTTTCGAATGAAACAGCCAAACTGTTTTCGAGCTAATTTTTCCTCACTGACGTCAAAACCTGAGATCAGAACCAGAAATCAGCACCGACCATCTCTTTCAACGCGTCCGCATCGAAAGGCACTTCCGCCAGCCTGCCGGAGTTATCCCGACAAGTAATGCGAACGCGATTAGCCGGTTGTTTTCGGTAAGTGTCGAGTATTGCTTCGGTGACATCCGGCAGTAGCGCCTTCATCACCGCTTTGTAATCCACACTGCCTTGGCTTTGAAAGCGACTGACACGTAAACCTGAATGCTCGGCTGCCATGAAATCCCCCATCAACAACACCAAGGTTTGCTCGATGTCGAATTGATTGGCTTCCAGGGCTTTGAGCTGGGCTTTCAGGTCATCGATCTTTAACGCCTGACTGCGATAATTCGCCGCCAATTGCTGCCATTGCTGTTCGGCATGGCCTTTGGGCAGATAAAGATCGCGGTCAGGATTTTTTTCGGGTTCCTGTCGCTGTTTGACGTTCGACCAGAATTCCATGGCGGTATCGACGAGCCGGTTTAAAAAGACTTCATCCCGCTCGATCTCAAACTCCACATCCTGACCCTGGTGATAGAAGAACAAAAAGCCGCGCTGTGCATCCGCCACCAACATTTGCTGTTGCACCTGGCACCAATAAAGTTGATAGGCTTCAGACTGCTCACGGTTCAGCACCACATCCAGAAAAGTCGTTTCATGCGGGCATTTGATTTCAACCGGTTCGTTGTTTTCCGACAAACCGTCGAAGGAGGCGCGCATTAGCGAATACCACTCAGACTCGCCGCAGAGCGGCAGCAGCATCACATCGTGCTGTTCCTCGAAGCGTTGCAAGGCTTCAGGTTCTTGCTCGATACCCACTCGGATCAACGGATTGTTGTCCAGGCTTTGTTCCAGCACGAGACCAGTCTTTTCCGCCCATAACCGCCAAGGGGTTTTGTGCGGCGAACGATTCATAATGATCGCCGCTTCACTAGCACTAAGCCCTTGTGAACGCCATAAACGCCATTCCGGTGATCGTTGCGAGACATTGATGACCTTCATCACCGATGCTCCAGCAATTGGATATGGCAGCCTAGCCGCAGTGTCGACACGCCTCGTTTGATGAGTTGGTTTTCACAGCGCCGGGCCCAGTGATAGTCTGCAAACAGCAGCAACACGAGATCGGGGGTCGGCATGACCAAACCGCCATAGCTTTCGACCAGGCTTTGTAGTTCTGGCTTGGTAGGTGCTTGGATTTCATGGACAGAATTGCCCGGACTCCAGTGACGCTCCAAGTAACCACGGCCATGCCGGCGAATCACCGTGGGTGAATCGTAGCGATGCCAGTCGGTATGACACGGTATGCGGTTGGATGATTGATCAATGGCATTCATGACATCTCCTCTAAAACAAAAAGGGCGTCATGAATTTCACCCCCAAGGGCGATTCAGGACGCCCTGGTAGGGTTGAAAATAATCACCGGTAATTTACCGGCGGTTGATAGTTAAAACGCTATGACTGACGTGCCGATCCCAAGGTCTCGCGAGCCTTGTTCAAAGCCTCTGAAGCCGGATCATGAGCGGGTGGCATTCCAGAAGTGTCAATGGGCTGATGATTAACATCACCCTGAGCCGATGTCGCCTTAGCAACGGCTGAGGCTTTATCCAGTTCAGCGATGGCATAGGTCAGATCCAGTCCCACAAACTTTTTATTGGCATAGTCGTAGGCGGCTTTCCAGGCGCCTGCAAGGGCTGTGCGTCTAACCAGTTCACTGACCGCTTTTTGCACCTTGGGCGGTATCATGGATAAATCAATCACCCTCGGTGGTTCGACGCTGCCGACAATCGCATCATCGATAACGTCCGCTTCGTCGATACGACTGGCAGTGCCATTAATCACGCTGCTGTCATTGATGTCGTCTATGCTTTTGCCATCCATTTCCTCGGCGGCATAACCGCATTCCTCCGGAAAGGCAGCACGCAACGACGCCGCTTTCCCGCACTTGGCCAACTGACCCTTGGGTCGTTTGATCCACATGGCGGTGGGCACTTGTGAGTTTTTGCCGCCGGCGGTGCTATACGCTTCTTGCCAATAGACTTCCTCGGTAAATGCACACCGCTTGCCGCCAACAATCCGGTACACCGTGACGGCTACCCATTCCGGGAAGGTTACGGTGACATTGGATTCCTGCCATTGGTCGTTGTCGTCCTTGTATCGCCCGGTGAAGGTTTTGGTCACATCGGGCCCCCACACCGGTCTATCCATCCCAGCCCAAAGGCCGGTTCTGGATGCCGTGGTCTGGATTTCCATGATGGACGGCCAGACGGTTTCGACATTACGACCCAAGGCGGCACTCCACATCGGTACCACATGCACTGGTTTTTTGAAAATATCCAGTTTGCGGGCCTTGCAGTAATCCAGCGCCATCATGATGGCTTCCGGGGTTCTAGCGGTTGGGAACGTCACGTCGGTGAGGACTTTCCAGGATTGCTCCGAAATGCCATAGACCTGATTGACATCGATGGGCATTGGCAGATTGCGGGTTTTTACAGAATTATTGCGAGGTTGATTGCTCATGGCGTGTCTCCTTAAAATTTAGAGGACGCAATGCCCCGGTTGGGGAATGACGTCCCCATCGGGTGAAACACCTCAACAGCGGATGCTGCCAGGCGGGTACATTAAAGATCAATCTGAATAGCGGATAACTTTTGCCCAGTGGCTACTCAGAAAAACGGAATGTCATCGAAATCCTCATCCAAGCCGTCCACATTCGCCGCGCTAGGCGGTGTAGAGGATTGACTGGATTGGCGAGGAGCCCCGTCTTCATCAGCACGGTCCAGCATCTGTAACTCACGGACAACCACTTCCGTGCGGTAGCGTTTTTCGCCGTTTTTATCCCATTGCTGGGTGCGAAGACTGCCTTCCACATAGATCTTGCTGCCTTTGCGCAGATACTGCTCGGCGGTATCGGCCAGTTTTTTGAAAAACACCAACCGATGCCACTCGGTGTGTTCCTGTTTGGCTTTGGCTTGATCCTTCCAGACTTCGCTAGTCGCCAAACGGATTGCCACCACCTTGCCGCCGCTATTGGGTAAATACCGAATATCCGGATCGGCGCCGAGTCGGCCCAGCAATATGACTTTGTTTACACCACGACTTGCCATGATGAAATCCTCCAATCGGCCGCGCCCGACAAGTGAGAAACAAACCCACCTGCGCGGTGATGGGCAAAGTCCCGCAGGCTGACCCCACTGGGGATTAGCTTCCCAGGACAGGGTCGAAAACTGATCAAACAACAGAAATCACATCGGGCTTGACGCACCTGACTCGCCGATGAAAACCATCGACGCCGCTTAAAAACGGAACGCCGGTCGAAACCGGATCAAGCTATCTGGAAAGACAGCATGAAGAGTTGGAAAGTGTTGTTGGCAAAAAATGAATGCCCAGAAAAATCAGGTAGGCTGCGGCCAATAACACTTGACGCCATTGAAGCAGAAATGTTTTGGCGTGAGCTTGCAGCTAATGTCGAATTCACCATTAGCTGCACGAGCGATGAAAAAATCTTCGATTACTATCGGAGGCCATACCTCATACTCATCAAGGAACGCAAATGGCTGAAATTTCCGCCCCAGTAAAACCGGCTCGACTTGAAATAAGCCGTCCAGTATTCGAACGTACCTTCAAGATCAATAGCGAACAGGCGATTCGGGTCATACGCAAAAGTTATGACAGGCTGATCAAGTCGCTGTATGCGATCGATGTGATTTTGCGCATCGTCGGCCAGGAGCAAGCCATTGATGAAATCGAGGCCATCGTCAGTACCATGATTGCCGATTGCGCCACGCAACTTCAGCAGGAAAAAGCTCGCCTGGAAAAACTCAAAGCCGACAACGGCATAACCGAAACGCCGACCTACACTCATCCAACCGAATTTGTCGCCCGCATCGCCTCGCCTCAGATTGCCCAGTTTGTCGAGCTGATTCGCTTACTTGACCAGCTGATGATTGTCATGGATACCTTGTGGCTTTGCCAGGTCATCGACAATAAGCACTGCGTGGAAGCCCGGTATCATTGGCAGCAACGCTTACAGCGTTTGGCTAACCGGATTGTCACGATAGAACGGCAGGCGCACCGGGCGGCTTATGCGCAAGGGCATGGTGAAGAGGTGCGATTGGCACGGGAACAATCAGGATTGACAATAGAGCCAGAATCTATACTGGGAACTGATGCGTTAGTGGATTAAATCCGCCGCTAATAAAACACAAGTCATGAGTTGCTTTAAGTCAAATATGTCCATATTGGATGTTTTTGAAATCAGTTCCATGCGAGTATCGTTCATTATATTTTTTGACGGGGACATCTACTAAACCAACTTCTGGATTTTTTGAGTTTATTTTAAACATTTCGACTGCAAGTAATTTTGGGCCAAATGAAGCTAAAACAATATTTTTGCTATTCAAATGTGGGGTGATTTGATTCATTAGCGCTATATTTCCATGATCATTGTCAAATGCATCAATCGAAAAGTACTCTATTTCCTGGAAATTCAAACGTTCCTTGTGTTGTTTAAGATTTTTAGTTAAGTTGTCGAGCTGTTCGCCAATTTGAGCCCCTAAAAATACTTTCTCTGGCTCGTAAGCTCTGATGAGCTGAGATACCCTGCCAACATCAAATCCAGATTGTATTACTAAAATTGAGCTCTGATTCGGCAAATAGAGGCCAGAATGTTTAAAAATTAATCTCGGGCGAAGGGGTTCGTCTGTTAGCCAGTCACAATCTTCATACCTCTCTGGGCTAAAATAACAATAATCAATAATGTTTTGACGCGAAGTAAGAAAATGAAGCAAGAACCAGATCAAATATCTAGGCATAGTGCTAACATCTAATAGTATATTCATTCCATTGATTGAGTTTTCTGAAAAAACATTTTCAATATTTTTCCATGCTGATACATCATCAAACGCTTGAATATAATTAACGCTGCCGCCAAGTATTATTTCGGGGTGATTTTTTAATATGTGATTGGATTTTTCAATGGTTCTATCCATGAAATCGGCAATGCCAAATAACAAAACACGGTCAATGTTATTGTTGTTAACGTTGTATTCAAAGCCTCCGACAAACCTGTCCTCCCAACTCGTACAGGATATAAGTAAGTTATAGTTATTCATCAAATAATCCGAGTTGTAAGGATGTTGGCATGGTGATGCCTTTATATGGTATTGGTGTTTTATTCAGCGCAGCATCTAGTAAGTAACGAGCTTGTATTGATACTCGAGCATGCTGACCTACTGGATCCAATCCTCTAGATGGCCAAAGCATTTTATTTGGTATAAAGTAATCTTCATCTGCGCCGTTATCTTTAGCGTTTCCTGTGCGAACGTACAAAAGTTGTGCTCTCCTAGCTATATTTAAAATAGGCCGTAGCTTTGACATAATATCATCGGACTTAGCTGAAATCGTAAATGCGATGGCTCTTGGTTCAGAAGAATTTTCATCTAACAGTCTGTTTCTGAATAATTCTGCAAGCCCGTTGAACAAGTTTTCAACATGTTGCCCATCTAATGTTGAACAATTGTCTATTTCATTATTTATACCATCTCTAAGACGTTTCCAAAAACTCTCACTAAGCCGGAAAATCACATCTGTTTGTACTGATGTTGAAATTTCTGATATTTCTTTATCATTGATGTTTTTTGAAATCATGTCTTCATACATAACAAAACATGGTTCTAAAAGATTTCTAATAACTCCGGATGAAATATTTACTATTGTTTCGAAGCCAGAGTAAGGAGGTTTGTTAGATTTTGGAGATCGCTCCCGAAAGTATATTGCTCGACTGTATTTGTATACATAGTCGGATATGCTTTTTTTGTCATCTATGCCATACTTTTCAATTGCAATTTCTTTTGCTCGAATTCTAGCCTGCTCTAAATCAGATTCCATATTTTTATTGATTGGAAAAAAATCTTCAGGCGACTGACTAACTCCTATTAGCTCCAGTCTTTTAGATATTATCTTTCTTGCTAATTGGCCATAAGCTGATTCATTATTTTGAAAGGGTTTTTCAATATCGATTGCTATGTAATCGTGTCCTGGAAGAATAGCCCCGCCGGAAGTTGTAGCTAAGCTAAAATCAGGTGTTTTTGCTGCTGAAACTTTAAAGCTAAAAGCGGAGTTATCTCTATAAGCAATCCAGCTATTAAGTGCGGATCGTTGATGAGTGTTCAAGTCATGAGCATCATCCATCATAAAAATAAAATGTGTATCACTAAAACAATTAAGCTCCTTTAGAATATCAATAAGAGGAATTATAATGGAAGTAAATGTGAATGTATCATCATAGAATGAATCTGAGTCAGAGCGGTTAATTTCTTTTTGTGTTTGAATAAATTTTTTTGTTATAAATCTTTTCAATCGAACGAAAGCGTTGTCACCAATTGGTAATTCACAATCAAATATATAGGAAATATCGCTGCTTAATGAGTCATTATCTATAGCTGATGCCAAATATGGCAGTTCTAACAAGGAGTCAACAAGTGAAAGTGCAATAGATAATGACAGGTAATGTTCGGAAACAACGGCTGCTTTGAAGTTATTTTCTAATAATAAATACTCCCTCTTAAATACGAGTGGAGTGATACAGGAAATATAAACTGGGATATAAGAAATGCATTTACCATCTTTAATATTCTGTTCGGCCTTATTTATGAGCAACATTTTGTTGTATAAAAGGGTCATTGTTTTTCCGCATCCTCTTTCACCCCAAAAGAATACATTGCGCTTTGATTCAATAAATCTACTGTAATTATGATCTGGAATGAACATTTTCATTAAAAGTTCACTATCCAGATTGCTTGCAGCATTAAATACAAAAGGATTCATCCCTCTACTCCGTAGCAAAAATCTCGTTTGATATGTGAGCTAAAACAGTTTCAATATCTAAGTCAACTCTGTTTTCTAGGAAAAAATGATGACTATTTCCTGGAACAATAAGGTCGTTCAATATTAATGGATCCAGTTTAAACTCAATGTCATAATCGTCTTTCTGGAAGTTAAATATTACTTGGACTTCTCGGATTGGCCTGGAAATTTTTGCATAATAATTATAGTACTTCCTCTCCTGGTCTAATTTCGATATTCTGGAATAAGTGAAGGCAAGTAAATCCTTTAGTTCTTTTTTTATTTCATCTTCATTATCGCTTGATGAGATTTCAATATTAAACTCATAAGAAATACTTATTCTTTGATTTGGAGAGTCTATTTTTATATGTGTGCAGGTTGCATATTTATGAAATATTTTGCTGTCAGAACTAAACTTGTCTTCATCGAGCATGAAAGCAGATGTTCTCTGGGGACCCTCCGCTAATTCATCTGCGAATCTTACGATTGCGGCTATTGCACAATAGTGAATATGGTCGCCTTGAATATGTTCATTTTTATTAAATAAATCTAATAGCGTGTCTTTGCCTTCTTTACCTGTGTGAGCTCTCCCTGCCTCGGCGATCAGTCGCCGCTCCCTTTTATGCTCGCCGTCAAATAGATCACCAAAGGCTTTATTTATAATTTCTGAAATCTTTTGATTGTGACTTTTTCTCCCATAAAAATTCCCAACATCATGAAATAAACAAACTTGGCATAAGAAATACAAATCTAATCCCGTGATTATTGGATTTTCGCTATCTAAAGACTCATCTATTTCAGTGGAAATTAACTTATAAGCGTTGTTTAAAACATTCTCAATATGTTGTTCGCTATGGTCACTAAGATTTGGTTCATTAGATCGTATCCAACGCAATATGTCGTTAAATAACTTCGCTTTAGCTGCAAAGTATCTGGCTTGAAAAGCATCAGCTTTATCTGACTTGTACTGTTTTTCTAAGGCCTTAATCATTGCCTCTTCCAAATCCAAATGATTTGCCACGAAAACTCCTATTTTGATTCAAGTAACTTTTTGAAAACAGCTTTTGCAAGCAAAGGCGGAACAGCATTTCCAACCTGCTGTTGTTGGAACCCAATTGAACCTTTGAATACAAAGTTATCTGGAAAAGATTGTAGCCTTGCAGCTTCTCGGACAGATAAGCCTCTGTGTTGGGTTGGATGTATCAGCATATTCTTCCTAAAATTTCCGATTACTACAGATGGTTTATCTGCATGCAGTCGTCGGTATATTCCTGTATGACACCTTGATTTGTCAGTATAATTTTTCATCAAGTTATCAGGTATATTTTCCCAATTCCCACCTTGTGGAATGTGCTTATAACGCTCAATAATTAATTCGCTATTTCTAGTCAATATGTGATTATGACAGCCGCTTAAATTACCCCTGAGAATCTTTGCGTATTCGCTTTTTGGTGGGCTTGAATATGGTAAATAGCATTCTGAAGCCCCGTTGCTTAATGCTGGCAAGTCATCAATTGCATCAGTTACAGTAACTGGGGTTTTATGCATCGATTTTGGAAATTCATATAATTCTCCGTGAAGTGAGCCAACAATGAAAAATCGTGCACGATTTTGAGGAATGCCAAAATCTGTGGCATGTAATAAATCATAATTAGTTGTATAACCAATTTTATGAAATTCCCGGATGATTTGATCAACAAAAATTCCCCTTTCTGTTTCAAGGATACCTCTGACATTTTCGAACACAAACCAGTCTGGCTTATAAGCTTTGACGACACGAACAAATTCCTTGAACAACCAATTATTATCGTTTTTCGACGTTCTAGTTCTTTGATTGGATGTGGAAAAACCCTGACAAGGCGGCCCACCAAATACAACTAGGCCCTCTTTGCCTGAATTTTTCAGATTAAACGGTATAAACTTTCGTATATCGTCAACAAAAATTCCATGTTTGGGTTCATGGTTGTGCAAGTACGTGTCAGCAGCATATTTGTCAGCTTCGACGACTAGCTGGACGTCAATTCCAGCCATTCTCGCCCCTAACGACATGCCTCCTGCACCAGAAAATAGGTCAATTCCAATCATAAAAACATCCAAAACAATTTAACCCGCAGCGTCACACGTCAGATTGGTGATGTCAAGGAAAACCAGGAATAAACAGGGTTTTCAAATCTAATTAATGTGTATGTGCTTCGGTTATCAAGCATGACTCGACCGGGATTATGTTCAAGTTTTTCTTGGAGGATGATGGATACGTCATTTTGGTCATGAACTATTATTTGCTTCTTATGCATACACTCAGTCACTAGCCTTTAAAGTCATTGGTTCAGCAGGTAGATCGTTGGAAAATGCGTTCAAGTGTTGCTGGAATCAACGCCTGATTGGCTTCACGGATTTTAGCGTGTCGTTGTTTCAGTTCGTTTTGACGGGACAGGATTTCAACGATTTTTAGCTGTTCATGCAATTCCGGCATGGGCAGTTCGATGTTCAAAAACTGCTCCGGGCGGGTACGTTCTCGGCGGGCACCAACGCCTCGGGTTGCGGCTTGAAGCAGTGACCAGAACCAAGGCGTTCTGATCAGTTCTCCCAGATAGGCGGGGCTTGCTAGATTCGATTTGCAACGGAAAGTTCTGTACTCCGGCGAGACAAACATGCCGGCCAATTCGGGCGGGCAGACTGCCAGCGCGCCTTCCCAGCCTTTGACCTGGCTAAGAACGATGGCATCAACATACAAACGGTTGAATCCTCTATAGGACGTTTCCGTGCCCGCTAATGCAGGTTTCGCGAACAAACCACCACCGAATCCGCGCACACCGACTTGAGGATATTGACCGTCGGGTTTTATGGCTTCGGATTCCTCGAATAATTCGATGATGTCGCCCAGTCGAACTAGGCGACCTGCCGCGAATTTATGATGCAGGCTGATTAACAGTGCCTCGGCAACCGTATCAATGGCATCCAGATGTTCGTTGACTTGCCGCACTTTGTTCGCCAATTGATCCAGACGGGAAACGATGGTTTGTTGTTCGGCTAGTGCCGGCAGAGGTATTTGGATTGATAAAAACTGTTCGGGCTTGATTCGATTTTTACCGCTTGTGCCCTGTGCTTTTTCATCACAAGCCGTCCAAAACCCCCGCCATTTTGTTATTAGACGCATCCAACGTGGTTCTATACGTGTGATATCAAGTTGATAAGTCGGAAATTCTGCGCTGACGTAAGTCCCCGCTTGGTTGGGATTTGCTACCGCAATACTGCCATTTCTTGCCCAAATTTTATTGACGACGAGATCATCCGCTTCAATTCTGTTTAGGAATGCATATTTGGTATCCCCACCATCAATGGTTTCTCGTTCATAGGCGCCTTCCCCCCACAAACGTACGCCTAATTGCCGATAGGGTTGGCCCATAACTGGTGCTTCTAACCGATTGGCTTTCAGGCAAATGTCGCCAAGTTGAATCTTTTCCCACCGACTCATACTTCGTCCTCTATTTTCGAACCCGTCAACCTTCGAGCTTCCAGTTCGATCCTCGACCGATCCAATTCCTCCGCCAACAGCTTTTCGTTCGGCAACACGGTTTGATATTCGGCAGCCAGTACCTTGTTCGGCAGGTTGTCCAAGGCGTAATGCGCTTCCGCGGCGCCTTTGGCGGCGCAGAGAATCAGGCCCACCGGCGGGTTTTCGCCGGGCTTCATCCAGTGTTCGCGGGCATAATTCAGGTACAGGTGCATTTGACCGGCGTCGGCATAGCTGAACTTGCCGACTTTGAGATCGATCACCACCAGACATTTCAGGCGGCGATGAAAAAACAGCAAGTCGATGCGAAACCAGGTATCGTCGAGCCGCAAGCGGCGCTGGCGGCCGACAAAGGCAAAGTCGTCGCCCAATTCCAGCAGAAAATCGGCCAGATGCTGTATCAAGGCTTCTTCGAGATCGGATTCCGAATACTGGTCCTTCAAATTGAGAAATTCCAGTACGAACGGGTCTTTGATGGCTTCCTCGGGGGTGATGAGGTCACCTAGTTCTGCTTGCTCGGCCTGCTCCAGCATCGCCACTTTGTTTTTTGACAGAGCGGTACGTTCATAGAACTGGCTGTTGATTTGCCGGTCCAGTTGCCGAACGGTCCAGCCGCAACGCAGAGCTTCGGTTTCGTAAAAGCTGCGCGCTTCCGGTTTTTTGACCGAAAGCAAGCGCACGTAAGCCGACCAGGGTAGCGGGAAGGCTTCGGCCAAGGTGGCGAGAGTTGGCGATTGTCCAGACGCTGTCTGGATAATTGGCGTTGAAGAAGATTCTGCAGACAGTGTCTGCAGAATTGATGGAACGTAGGATTGTGCAGACAGTGTCTGCGTAATTTGGGAAGAAATGCCAGACGCTGTCTGGCAAATTTGCTCCAATGGCCAGGCCAGATAAAACGCTCGCATTTGCGACAGGTTTCTGTAGCTAAATCCCCGGCCAAAACGATTGCTTAAATCCAATGCCAACCGCTGAATCAATGCCTCGCCATACGCGGCGCGATCTTCACCGCCTTGTTCGAATTCGACAATGCGGCGGCCAATTTCCCAATAACTGGCTGTCATTAAGGCATTGACGCTACGGGCGGCGATGCGGCGAGCGTTTTCCAGCAGTTGGACGATGTCGGTATGAATGTCGCCGTAAGCGCTGGGCAAATGACTGGATTCGCTCATTGCTCCACCTCATGCACCAAGGTTTCGATCTCGCCCAACAGGCGCATTACTTCGGATTCGTGGCTGCGCATGCTGGCGATCAGATCTTTAGGATCGGCGTATTCCAGGCCAGCTTTGGCGTGGGGATTCTTTTGATCGAGGTTATATATCGGCCAGTACAGCGCATCGCCTTCGCTTTGCGAGGCTTTGGCGGCGGCATCGTGTGCTTGTTGCCGGGTTTTCAAGTCACGTAGCTGAGTTTGCAATATGGCTTTGTCACCATTGCCAGCAGCGGATATGGCTTGTTCCTGTTCGCGAATCTGTTTGCCCAAGACCAGCGCGGCGGCACGTTCGCTTTCGGCACGTTGCCAGTGGGGTTCGGCGGCGGCAAGGGCATCGGCGCGTTTGCTGGCGAAATCGATTTTCCAGGCCTGCGGGGTTTCCTCGCGGTTGTGCCACCAGTTTAAGGCTGGTTCCAGTTCTTCGAATTGCAAGGGTGCGGTTTTGCTGTATTTCTTGCGACCTTCCGGTAGCGGTTGTTCGTAATACCAGATGGTTTCGGTGGGGCTGCCGCGCTCGAAAAACAGCAGATTGGCCGGAATGTCGGTGTACGGCGCAAACACGCCTTGCGGCAAACGGACTATGGTATGCAGGTTGAATTCTTTCAGCAGCTCTTCCTTGATAGTGGCGCACACGCCATCGCCAAACAGGGTGCCGTTGGGCACGACCACGGCGGCGCGACCGCCACGTTCCGCACCGAAGCCCGCATAACGCAATTTGCGCATGATGAACTGCAGGAACAGCAAAGCGGTTTCGGCGGTTTGCATGTTGGCCGGGAAATTGGCTTTGATGCCGGCTTCCTCCTCGCCACCGAACGGCGGGTTGGTCAGGATGACATCGACACGTTCGCTGTGGCCGATTTCAGTGACGCGGCGTTCCAAGGTGTTGCCATAAGCAATTTGCGGGGCTTCCAATCCGTGCAGCAGTAAGTTCATCTGCACCAGCATATACGGCAGCGGTTTGGCTTCCTGGCCGAACAGGCTTTCGCGCTGGAGTTTTCGGCGATCCTCGGGCGTGACCACTTGTTTCAGTAAATGGTCATAGGATTCCACCAGAAAACCGCCGGTACCGCTCGCGGGATCGAGCACGGTCTCGCCGAGTTTGGGGTCGGTGACTTGGACCATGAAGCGTACTACCGGGCGTGGCGTATAGAACTCGCCGGAATCGCCAGCCGCGTCGCGCATTTCTCGCAGCATGGATTCGTACAGATGCGACAGGGTGTGAATCTCTTCGCTGCTGTTGAAATGAATGCCGTTGATCTTGTTAATGATGTCGCGCAATAAAAAGCCGCTGACCATGCGGTTTTGCACGCCTTTGAACACGTTGGCGATGACTTCGCGTTGACTGCCTTTTTCGCCTTCGCCAGCCAAACCGCGCAGATAAGCAAACAAACCTTTGCCGCGTTGTCCATCGGGACGGATGGTTTCGTCCTGGTTGATGAAAGACAATAATTCTTCGCCGGTGACGCCGTCTTCCCGTGCCGCCCAATCCCGCCAGCGATAAGGCGATTCGACGATACCTTGATAGTTTGTACCGTCCAGCTCGGCTTCCTGTTCGTGGAGGAGTTCAAGATCGTCGAGGAATTTCAGAAACATGACCCAGGTGAGCAGCGGCAAGCGGTCGACGTCGCCGTTTAAGCCTTTGTCTTTACGCAGGATGTCGCGCGCCGATTTGATCAATGCGGACAGTTGTTGTGTGGTGGTTAGCTGGGTATTTACGGTTTTTTTAGGTTTGGCCATGCAAAGAATGAATAATTATTGGTAGATGGCGGACTGTAATTGCGACACAGCCGCTTTCAGGCCCTGAATGCCGCCGAAATGGCGGTTGGCGATTTCCGTGGGGGTGCCGTATTGTTCGAACGGCTGGACTTTCATCAATTCGGACAAGGCATTGAATTGGCTAATGCCTCGCTCGATGTATTTTTCCAGCATCAGCGCGAGGATTTCGCGGGCCGTTTCGCTGTGCTGGTTGAACAGATTCTGAGCCGATTTGCGGGCTTGCTCGGCACGTTGTCGTCGAGTCAGCAACGGCGCATTCCAGGCCAAATGGCAAAGCAGATCGAAGGGATCGGCATCCGGTAAGTCGGACGATGCCATCAGCTCTTCAAAGCTGATGCCGCGTTCGGTGAGTTCGCGTAGCAAGTCGCTACGGGTATCCGGGTTGGCCCAGTCGCGCTGGAATTCCTGACTGCCGGGATACATCGAACGCACAGCGCGACCGGAGTATTCGGTATAGCGCACGACTTGCAGTTTTTTGCCATCGGTATCCAGATCGTAGACCAAATGGCCGATGACTTCGACTGTGCCGCCATCGACATAGAATTTGCGTGGTTCGACTGGCGGATCGGTGATGATTTCACCTTCGCCGTCAGGATGATCGTCATCTTCCGGTTGGTATTCGCCGGGTGTTTCCTGGACTTCGTCCTCGATGATCTCGACCGTGGTATCGACAATTTCGCCTTCTTCATCGATGGTGACTTCTTCGATACGTGCTGGATCGCCGTCAAAGTCCGGATCGGCGAAATGCCGGGTTGCGGTGCCGGTGAAATCGATAATGTTGAAATATTCCTTGCCGTAATCGACCTTCAGGCGCGTACCGCGGCCGACGATTTGCTTGAATTCCGAGCGCGAACCAACCACGCGCGCCAATACCACGTTCTTGACCATTTCGGCATCGACGCCGGTGGTCAATAGTTGTGAGGTGGTCAGGATGGCGGGCGTGGGTTTGTCGACATCCTGGAAATGAGCCAGATGGGTCAGGCCGATAGCGCCTTCGTCGGCGGTGACGCGGCAGACGTAATCAGGGTATTGCTTGACCAAATCGCTATTGAGATTGAGCAGTTCCTGGCGCATTTCCGAGGCGTGTGCCTGATCGACGCAAAACACCAGGGTTTTGGCAAAGCGGTCGGTACCTTTCAAAAAGTCTGTGAGATGCTTGGCCATGGCGCGAGTCCTTGCGCGTAAGGCAATCACGCGTTCAAAATCCTTGGTTTGATATTCATCATCCGGTACCGGGCGGCCATAACGATCCAGTTCGTCTTTCGAGGGTCGCCAGCCCGCCGCATCGACGGTGGTAATCACACGATGCACCCGATAAGGCGCGAGAAATCCGTCTTCGATGCCTTGACGCAGGCTGTAGGTGTAGACCGGGTTGCCGAAATACTCGTAGCTATCGCGCGAGTCTTCCCTCAATGGGGTAGCAGTCATGCCGACTTGAACCGCCGGTTGAAAATAATCCAGCACCGCCCGCCAACTGCTATCGTTGCGACTGGAACCTCGATGACACTCGTCGATAATGATCAAATCGAAAAAGTCCGGTCGGTACTGACGAAACACATCGCTATATGGATTGGTCAGTGCTTGGTAGATGCCGAAATACATTTCCCGGCCCTGACTGACATCGTTGCCGGAGATTTTGAAGCGGGCATCGCCGAACGGGGCAAACATCTTGGCCATTGGATCGTCGACCAGAATGTTGCGGTCGGCTAGGAATAGAATTTTGGGGCGGCGGTATTCGCCGGTTCGGCTGATGCGCGCCGTCCCTGCCGCGCCCCCTTCGGGCGCACTATGTGCGTCCAAATTCGCTCCTGGCGAATTTGTCCAGCGGCTATTCCACAACTTCCAACACAGTTGAAACGCCACGCAGGTCTTACCCGTGCCAGTAGCCATGGTGGTCAGGATGCGATTTTGTCCGCGTAAAATTGCCTCGATGATGCGGTTGATGGCAATGACTTGGTAGTAGCGGGGAATCTTGCCCGACACCAAATTAAACGGTTCCAGCAATTGGTTACTGGCTGTTTCAGACAGCGAAGAGGATGCGGTTAGGCGGTGCCAGAGGTCGTCAGGACTTGGGTATTGATCAATCACACGTTCAGTGCCTGTCGTGTAATCGATTTCAATAATTTGCCGACCATTGGTGGCATAGGCAAATTTCAGCCCCAGAATTTCGGCATATTCGCGAGCTTGCTGCACACCGGTTTCGGCAGGAAAGGCAATGCTTTTGACCTCCACGACGGCCAGCGGAAAATCGCGCCGGTAATACAGCAGATAATCCGCACGTTTTTGTTGTCCCCGGCGGACTTTACCGCCAGTCACAAAAATTCGGCCATTGGTGAAGGTACGTTGTTCGCCGATTGAATGGGGAGAGATTGACCAACCAGAGTTCACCAACTTTGGGGTAACAAATTCGCGACTGGTATCCGCTTCGGTCATGATCATATCGCGTTTGTTATCCCTATCCATTCATGCTGTCCTAATCTGGTTATCGAGTGGTGATTATGCGCGAATAGTTAAATGATGAGATATTAGCAGTCAAGGTGCGTACCTTGCGAGCAATAACTATTTCGGAAAAATAGCACGTCATCGATTTTGGGTCGCAGTTTATCGGTGGCATACTATTAAATGCCGTACCAAGCCCCAATTTTACATCTGTTGAACTAAAACAATATTCAGAAGGAAAAAAGGAACACACATGAACAAATCCGATCTTATTGGCGCCATCGCCAGCCACGCCAACCTGACTAAAGCCGACGCCGGTCGCGCACTGGACGGTATCACCAAATCCATCGAAGCTGCTCTGAAATCCAGTGATTCAGTGGCGTTAGTAGGCTTTGGAACCTTTGAAGTGAAAGAACGCGCCGAACGTACTGGCCGCAATCCGCAAACAGGCGAAGCGATTACGATTGCCGCAGCCAAATTGCCATCGTTCAAAGCCGGCAAAGGCTTGAAGGACGCCGTCCAGTAGGTTACTGGCCTCGAGTTTATTGCGGCCCCATGCCCCAGCCTTCCAATTCCGACTGCCGTTTGACCGTCGGTACATCCAGGTCGGTCATCCGGCCTTGGGTGCGGGTTAAGGTATCTTGCCGGCCACTGGTGGCGGCGCCGTATTTTTGCGGATTGAGCCGGCTACCGCTGCCGGTCAGTTGATCCAGATTCAGCATGGCCGCAGCATTGGCGGCGGTCGGTAAATGCCCCGTCTGTGCTAGAATTGCCAGCCATTCGTCCAGATTGACCTGAGTCCAGTCGACCCGATCCAAATCCGACACTTTAATCCCTGTACAGACCGGAGTTTCCGGTGTGCCAAAATCCATGCCTAGCTGCGGTTTGATTTGCTCGTTGAGAATTCTGGCCAATGGCGAGTTATAGCAGCAGTAACTTTCCTTTCTTACCAGACAAAGCCCTGCCACCTTGCTTTCACAGACTGTACCCAAGTCGGTACAGACTTTAAGCTGCTTTTTCGCCGCCAGTTCGTACTCCGATTGCTCGCAGGAGTAGACGATCTGGATAATCATGATGATGATCATCACCACGGTATAAGCCGTCATCAAGGTACTGAGCATTTCGCCTGCCACGGCTGCACCGCCACCCAGTTCGACACCGCCAGATTCCGCGGCCGGCGTCAGGTTTCCCGCCGAGTCAAAAGCAGCCTGTCCACCAGCGCTGAAGAGGGCATTACCTGCGGCTTCACCAAAGGTATTACCTATCCACTCGGCGACCGATTTCATCAGCTCGCCTTTCAGCGAGTCCAGCAAACCTTGTTCGGCCACTTCGCTGACAGACAATACATCCGATCCGACCAGATTATTAACCCCTGACGCAAAATCCGCCTGAAAACTGTTCCAGGCATCACCGGCTACCGAAAACGGCGTGCGCATGGTTTCCCAAGCACCTCGGATGATGGATGTGCTGTCCATGGTCATAATCGCATTATCCATTTGACTGGTCGCCATTAATAAATCGATATATTTGCCTAGTCCCATGCTACCCGAGGGTGTCTCACAGCAATCTACCAGACTGAGGGCGCCGCCCACCATCTTGCAACTGGCCTCCTTGCCCTTGAACACTTCACAGGTGGTGGGATCTTTCTGCTGCAGATCGGCGTTGGCGTAGTCGCAATGTAAATCCATCGCCATTTGCTGCGCGCTATTCAGCAAGGCCACTGCCTTGGTGAAATCCTGACTCTGAGTGCGATTCACCGTGATGCAGTCTTCACCCATACAGCGCACCGGCCCCGCGCATTGCTGCTGGGTGTTGCTTTGAATGCCGGGAATGCCCACTGATTGTCCGCAATCGTAGGTGTCGATGCTGTCCCAGCAAGTGCCAGAAGCGTACACGTCCAGGCACTGGCTTTTGATGAATGAGCAGCCTTGAGTCTCCAAGGATTCACAACTTTTGGCGGGAACACCACCGTTGACAGGTGGCTCCAAGCAATGGGTACCCGCAGTATCGGTCCAGCACTGACCGTATTGATTGAGATCGCATTGACCGGCCGCATCGATACGCATGCAGGTATTGCGTATCCCGGTTGAACTCGCCACAGGTGCCTGGGCTAAATCGAAGCCACAGACCATGACTTGCGAAGTCGAGTCGACATAGCAACCCGAAGCATTGGCAGGGTCATTGTTACAACTGAGTTGGCTGCCCGCCTGGCAAATACCGTCGGTGATTGCATTGGCCAGATTCTGGCAATTCGGCCCGCTCCAGCTCCATTGATCTTGGGTGATCAGTTTCGACAAATCATATCGAAGTCGAATCCTGGAATAACCTTCACCATTACCACCGACCATGGTTTCCTGTTTAAAGACTTTGTTACCCGTGCTGTTGAAGGCATAGGTGACATCACGATTGGGGTGATTGACCCAGCTATTACTCAGTTCGCAAGAGCCACCCCAGCCGGTCGAGCCGGTATAAATTAGATTCCCGCCGTAATATACGCGAGCATGGTCATCGAACTCGACGTCTTCCAGCGTGGCACTGATGATGGCTTCCGGATGCAGGACGTTGTAAGTCACTTCCCAGTTGAATATGCCGCAGCCGGCTGACCAATAGTTATCGCCAACGCGGCCGACATACAAATCCATGCAGCCAGATCCACAACTGGACATGCCTCCGTTACCGGAGACAAAGCTGAGTAGGGTCTCAACATTGACTTGATGCGTCGCCGTACAATTTTGCGGTACCGTCGGTTGGCGTAGACACAATTGATAATCCGGCACTTGCACCGAATGACTGGTTGCTGTTTGCGTTGTCACGGTTGTACAGTCCGAGAACGACTGTGCCCACGGCGTGAAATTGGCAAAAACCTGATCGCCAGCATTCCAGACGCCATCGTTGTGTAAATCCGGATGCGACTGGTGGGCATTGTCGATCAGGGTGCGATAGGCTTCGCCGGTGAAGCTGCTTTCGCCATTCAAGGTGGTCTGGGCATTCAAGCCTGCTGCGAGGGTACCAGGATTGTTGCCATAGAGATTGGCAAAGTCGCTGGTCGATGTACTGGCGCTGTTTGTGTCCGGAAACAGCGTACCGATCGAAATCGCGCTTTCCTGGGAAGTGCCTGGGTTCAACGTTAGCGTCCCGCTGCCGGTATCGAGCGGAAATTGAAAGCCGCCAACAAGCTGTTGCCCGGTCTGCTGGCCCTCGGTTCCTGCAGATTGAATGGCATCGGCCCAAGACACCCCAAATGGTGTCCAGGCCAGGGTCACGCACAATATTCCAGACAGTGTCTGGACAAACCGGTGCTGCGAATCGAATAGCGCCCTGAAGCCCATCACAACCCCACGCAACAGTCCTGCCAGCGCCAGAGGATGTAGAGGTGATCCTCGCCCGGTCCTGGGAAGGTACGTCCCGCACCCCATTTGAAAGTGGTCTCGCCGATGACATGATTGGACTCCGTTTCTGCCACCGGATAAAACATGCTCAGCCGGTATTGCGACTTGGGGATGAAGGGATAAATCGTTCCGCCGCACAGGGCATCGTTACCGGAGGTTTTCCATGCCAACCCGCGCCGATGCAAGGACGCCGTGGCGCGGGTGGCTAATAAACTGGTGATGCGTGGGTCGGTGCCGTAACTGGTGGGTGAAATGCCGGATAAGGGATACATATGCCCCCAGGCACCGGCACACCAGAACAAGGCATCCAGGGGATTACCTGTCGCAGCAGCAGCGGCATCGGCGACACAGGCCGATATCGCCACCGGATTGGCGAACAACGCCGTTTCCGGACTGGTGAAAAACGCCAACAAATCGCTGTTCCAGGTCGGGTCGAGTTCCGAGACATACAGTAAATCGAAATCCCGATAGCCATCACTGTTACAGCGGCCATCCCAAAACAAATCCAGCATGATGGTCAACGGAAACGCGAAATAGTGGTAATTGAAAAACGACATCTCACTGGCATCGAAATCCGCCTTGCCGGTGGTGGCGATCAGTCGCACATTCGATGCGCTGATTTTATGTCCGCCCAGTGCCGGCGAACACCAGGGATTACGGACGATTTCAATCAGCCGGGCCGGATTCCATAAACCCACCGTCATGCCCAATTGCGGTATGCCCATTGGATCGGTGCAGAAGCAAAATTTCTCATCGGTGGCGATACTGGGCACATTGCCACCGCCTAATGAGGCACCGGCGACACGTATCGGAAACAGGCAACTCCAGCAAATATCGGTGACCAGCTTGCCTGACCACAGCTCGGCATCCGCACAGAGTGGATCGGTGGCGTTGGTTGTTGTGTCGGCATACAGGTTGGTCGCCAGGGACATGAGCAGCCAGAAGACCCAAGGGAAAATCAGGCAGTTCATGACCGCTCTCCCGCCGAAGCCGGCACTTTGCGTTCGCGCACCACTAGACGATTGCCTGTTTGCTCGACCAGACTCGGTACGTGCTGTAATTGAAATCGGCTACGCACGTCAGGCGTCAACAAGTACACCGATGAATTCAGCGATGTTTCCAATGCTTTCAAGCTGTCCCAACCGTCCTGACGCGACACCGACGTGGCCAGATACATCACGCGGGCTTTTTTGTCCTGGCATGACAAATGGTGAACCCATTGGACTTGAGCGGTTTCGGTAGCATCAAACACAATCAGGCATAAGCCGAACGGCATCTTGTCCAAGGGATTGACGGTTTGTCCGGCCCGGATAATGAGTTGCCCATTCGGCGCAGTCAGATTGCGCGGCGCGGTGATCGTCATATCGATTACTCGCTCACGATCTTCCAACGCGACTGGCAACACTTCGAATTTTTGCTGATCCCAAAAACGGACAATGGCCTGTCGCTGCTTTTGCCGCCAATCGATAGCAGCCATCCGACGTTTGATTTCTTCGAGCAGATCGATTTCGGCAATGTCGAAGATCTCGCCCAAGCGGCCTAAATCGCCGGTAACACCAGCTTTGAATTTGTCGTTCAGCCAGGTCAAACTGCTGACGCCTTTCACCTGCAGCAATGCCTTGTCATGCGATTCGACGACGATGGCCGGCACAGACGTTACCGCCCATTTTTGAAAACGAACTGGATCGATGACGATGTTGGGTACGGGATCAATATCTTTCAGAAGTCGTTTGAGATCGGCAAACAGAGCAGGTAGTTTTTGACCGGGTTTGAGGCCTCGAAACACCAACAAGGCATCGTCCTGTCCTGATGCCTCTTCGAATATGCCTTTCAATGCGGTATCGCCGAGCGAAAACGAAACGAACATCACTTTGAGCGGTTTGCCAGGATGAGGGACTTCTGTTTTATCGAGTGGGTTTGAGGATGCTGAAATTGATTGCATAGCATTCGAGTTCTGTATTAGCTCCAGGGCTTGCCGATTTGCTTCCGTCTGATAGGGATTGCCTTCCAGCCAAGCAGGTTTAGCTTGACCATCCAAGGCATGAAGAATCCGCTGCGATCGGGATAACCATTCCTCTTCGGCTTTCACCGAGGCCACAAGTAATACATTCGCCAAGCAAAAGAACACGACTTTGCGCGGGCGATTGGACAGGAATTCAAAATAGCGCATACGCCCGCCCAATCACTTGGTGGTCATAGACATAGCCCCAATACCGCGAGTCAAAACTCTTATCCGTTTTGCCGGTCAACCAATAGGCTGCGGGTGGGATGGTTTCGTCACGTTTGAAACTGGACGCGGGTTTCTTGAGTTTTTCCGCTAATGGCAAACCTTCGATGATCAATGAGCCGTTGACTGTGGTCTGCAAATTGTCGACCTGGATATGATCGCCGGTAATACCTGCGGCAATTTTGACGATGATCTGACCGTCCTTGAAATACGGTGCCATGCGTTCGGCACGAAAAGCCATCAGATCGCCCCGCCAGATGTCCTTGTTGTAGGTGTCGATCAGATAAATCCATTTGTCCGGCAAACAACGATCCATCTGGTCGTCGCCACCGATTAAAAAGCGCTGACCGATGTAGCGTTCCACTGCCAGGACTAGGATCAAGATCGGCAAGGCCTTGAGCAGGAATGTGCCAAGCTTCGGTTTGCGTACAGTCTTTGGGTGCAGCATGTAATTTCGCATGGCATCACCTATTGGTTTGATCGACATAAACATCGTCAGGTGCCGTAACCACCGCCGTGGAATCGATCACCAGATAGCCCGCGTCACTGAGCTTTTTGGCCTGGCGTTGCCAGTCATTGACGATCTTGGCCATTTGGTCTTGGCCGGCGTTGGGCGGAATGGATTGAATCAATTTGGCTCGATCCAGTACGAATACCGGAGTGACCAGATTCAATCGTGCCAGTGGCTGCTGAAGTTGTTGATAAGCTGCAAACCAACCGCCCACTGTGCCTAAACTGGCTGCGATCAAGACCATACTCAGCCATTGCGATTTAGCGTCCATGGGTAAACTCCCGCGATTTGGATTGGCGGCTATCGATGAGTTTTTGAATGGCATCGCCTAAACTCAAGCCCTGTCGGCGCAGTTGTTTCAGCGCCTGCACATCTTCCGGTTTGGTCGAGAACAGAATACGTTTGAAAGGATCCACAATCAGACGGCCAATGCCGGAACCCATCTCGGTGATGAAGAAAATTTCAGAATACGCACCTGGCAAGGTATGCACGGTTTTCAGCAGTTCATAGCCGCCATCGGACAACGGCAGTCTGCGATCCTGCTTCATGCCTTCGATGACTTCGGCCTTTTGACCGAGTAAATACATATTGGCCGAGTTCTCGACAATAGCCCGGCCAGCAGCATTGCGATACAAATCATTCACCGACTGGGTGATGGTGACTGCCGCGCCGCCGTATTTGCGAAAGCGCCGATAACCATGTTCCATGAACTTGGCGACATCGCCTTCGGTCAGCAAATCCCAGGCTTCGTCGATGATCACAATCTTGGGACGGTTGCGTTCGCCCAGATACATTTCCTGCTGTATTTGGTAGATCAGTTGCAGCAAGACCACCTGTTGTAGATGCTTGCGACCTTTGAGTTCTTCCAGTTCCAACACGGTAAAGTCACTGGCAAATTTGGCGTTGTTTTGGCCATTGAAGTAACGGCCGTATTCGCCTCTGGTGGTGAACGGAAATAACTGCTCTCCGACGTCCTTCAAGCGCTGATCGGTTTCTGAACACAGTTGCTTGGCAATGTCATCGACCGACATGAACTGGGCTTTTTCGGTCCAGAGTTGCTTCAAAATCCGTTTTAGGCCGGCGGTTTGAAAATCGGTCAATTTCTCGGTTGGTGCCGCCATCTGGCTGACCAATCCGGCTAACATATCCGCTTCTTCCTCGAAATTCTGCACGATCTCGAACGGGTTCATGCAGATGCCTGAGCCGTGGGTAAATTTAACGAAATCGCCTTCCAGCACCTCACAGAGGTTTTCATAGGAGCGGCCGACATCAATCGCCCATATTTGCGCGCCTTCGGTCAGATAGCTGACGATGATTTCGTTGGTCAGGAACGATTTACCTTTACCGGATTCGGCGGCAATACACAGGTTGTAATTTCCGGTGGTGTCGAACAACGACACGGCCATGTGCTCGCCGTTACGGGAAACAAAATTCAAGGTCGGCGTGCCGGTGCCGGCCCAGTCGCCAAACAGCGGTAACAATGGTATGGCGTGGCGCGTTGCGAGGGTGCGGTAACGCTTCAAGTCGGCAATCGCCGTGCGTTCAGGACCGAACGGCAAACAATTCAGGAAAAACGGCAGGCAGAAATATTTGTCTTCCAGCAGCTGAAAACCCAGCTCCCGAAAATACACCCGAGCATTGGAGACAGCCGCCGCTTCTTCCTGTTCGTCACAGAACAACAGCACACCGAAATAACTGCGGATCGGCCGATCACCGTCGCCATAAGCTTCGAACAGTACATCGAAGTTATGTTTGCGTTGCACCAATACCGGTAAGAATCGGGCAATCGGTGTGTTGACCTGGTTGGTGATGAATTGCCGAACGCCTTCCTGTTTACTGCGTGTCGATTCGGCATCAGGATAATGCAAGGTCAGGCTGAGCAAGGCATTCTGACGAATACCTCGCGTGCCGGACAAAATATCGCCGAGATAACTCTTGGCGCTACCGAAATAAAAATGGTCCGGGGTACGTTTGGCGGACAGGGTTTTTACCCGCTTTGAACCCAGCCAGACGCCTTTTTCGTCTGTCTGTAAGGCATTGTCGTAATCCAGTAGCTGATCGCGAATCAGTTGCGTGAGATCACATTCAGGCACTACCCGGTCTTTCCAACCGGCATCCGGGTGCCAGTTGAGGATGGTATTCAATACCCGCACATATTGGTCGGAGTCCAAAATCGAGGGATATAAGCCAATCGTCGATAAGGACTGTTGAGTGGCGAGCTGCAATTCGGTGGCGCGGCGGATTTCCGCTTCACTCGGTCTGGGATCGGCCATCGGCAGCTTGACCGTCACGATGACATGGCTGCGTCTAAGCCGAGCGCCAGAAATGGATTCCGGCGGTTTGGTGGTGCCTTGCCTTAGGAAGTCGATGCTGGCACCGGTCATGGTTTTATAGGTTTGCTTTTGCTGCTTCAGACGCCGGGTTTGCATCACGGCCAACGTTTCTTCAATATCCGGTGAAGTCCAAAGACTGACTTGCAGCAGCGTTTCGGTGGGCCAGTCTTGATTCAGCAGGACGTTGACGCGCGCCGAAACGCTGGGATCGGCACCGGTCAGCGGGCGACAAATGAAGCCAAAACCGATACTCGAGTCTGTCAGCAAAAACAGATGATGTTCGTGGTCATAAGCGAGGGTTGAAAACAGCGTGTCAGCGGTATGTGTTCTGGACTGTTTCATGCCGACTCTTCCTCGGCGTACAACAAAATCATGGTTTCGGCCTGATTTTGCAGCAACAACCTAATGGTGTAAGGATGGCGACTGACGCGCACCGCACGCTTCTTGCGTAGCAGTTCCCGCGCCCGCGCCGGATGACAGGGATTAAGCGGTTTGCCATCGGCGGCCTGAACCAGGACAGTGCGATGATCGCTGTGTTTGCTCGTGATACGACGGTTGCCCGCCGTCATCTCGGTTCTGACAGGTGTTCCGGTAAGTTCAGTCATGGCAACCCTAGAGCGTCGCGGTGACGATATTGGTGATGATGGTCGGTGCGGCGAATAAGCCGACACCACTGGCCACGCCCAGGACAAAGCCCATGATGCTGCCGCGTACCACACCGGCCACCAAGCCGACGATCACAAACACGATGGCGATGATCCGGCCCAACAAGCCTTCGACCCAGCCGGTCAGCAAGGTCCAGACGTTGTTGAACTCGGTGCCGCCGGCACCGGCCATGGCGTCGGGCGCCAACAACACAAAAAACAAGGAAGCCAGGGCGACTAGAACCCCGGTTCGATAGGAGACTTTCATACAAGACGACCTCATAGTTGAATAACGACGGTTACCCGTTCGATCTCGGAGTCATGCTCCGGCTCAACATCAGCGGTCGCCCGCTAAGACTCGCCGATCCCGAAGGTGCCGGCGGTGAAATAAATTAGTGATGGCCTATGGCTGTTACATCTTTGGGAAATGCTTGGTTCTCTGAATCAAACTGTTCTCGATCAAAATGTTTTTCAGGTGGCCGTTGCTCGACTTGCAGCGGAATGAGTGATGGACTCAATGTCGGGGCCGTCTTACCGATCATCCAGCGCCGTGGCTCCAGTTCGGTGTAGACGTAGTTGGAGACCATCAAATCGCCTTCGGCATCTTCCCAAGGGGCGATCCAGATGCGCATGACTTTCGACGGAGTGCGAATCGGTGTGGGGTCGTCAATCTTCGGTACGGGTTGTTGTAACGGTGGGCTCGGCTGAAGTTGAGGTTCCACATGCGTGTCCTGATCGACTGAGGGTTCCGTTAAGGCTGGGTTAGTGACTTGGTAGGCTTGTGTGGTCGACAAACACTGCGGTTCGTCCGGCATGCCTTTACAGCCGTATTGGGTCGCGCAACCGGTCAATAGTAACGAGATACCCAATAACAGCATTGATTTCATGGTTGTTAGCTTCATGGCTTGTTCTCCGCTTTTTGACTATCCGTGGCAGACGAGACGTTGGCAGGTTTTGCCGGATTGTTTGACAGCCAATCGACTAACACCTCCGGTGCTCCGCTATGAGTACGACCATCCGGTGCAATCAAAAACGGCACACCCTGCAAACCAAACAACTTGGCGGTAACCACGGCTTTTTGTAGTGGTTCTTTATTACATTGCGCAGGAGGTTCGGTGGCTAATCCGGCATAATCCTGCTTCAGCAGACGATCACGCACTACATCCTTGGCTTTGTTATCTTTCGATCCTAATTGGCAGGCTAGTTGCACCACGATGTTTTGCGATTCCGCACCCAGGATCGGCACCATCACCAGCTTGAAGGTGTATTTGTCCTGCAAGGCTTGCAGATCTTTCATCACCTTGCCGCAATAGGGGCAACGCGGATCGATGAAGATCAGTACCGATTCATTACCGTGACCAATCGTGACCGGTCCCAGATCATCGACATTGATTTTCATCCGCGATAGATCGATGCGATTGGCGATCTTGTCGATGTCCGGCAGATCCTTGATTTCCTGCTGGGTCCAGACATCCATCAGCTTGCCGCCGTAAAAGGCAAAGCGGCCGTTACTCGAAATAAACGCCGTTTGCTCGCCGGTCTTGATCATCTTCAATCCGCTGATCGGCAAGTCCTGCATGCCGTCGATCTTCACCGACAGCAAGCTGGCTGCGATCTCCGAGACGGCTGGTTTTGGTGGGTTGGCAGCAAGCGCCGACGCTCCCGACAAGACTAGCGGGGTCAGCCATAGTGGGTTGGTTGGACGTATCTTCATGGGATCAGTATCCGAATCGAGTGTGATGGAATGGGTGTCGGTATCATTGGCATCGTGCTCATGACTCCGTTACGAAGGTGACTTCAATTTCAACGCAGTGCCTTTTTGCACGATGAAATTGACCTGGCGAGTGGCATCGACTTCGATGACCGGATAAATCTCTTCGGCCATATCCATGTAAAAGTGCGACAGTCGTTCCATCGCGTAGCCGGCACCTTTCAGTGCGCCGCCTTCCATGGACTGTGAGGAAAAGGCATTTTGGAATGGGGTGGTACCGGCGAGACTGCCTAGCCCACCCGTCATCAGTACCGGAATTTGATTGCGGCCAAAGGCATCTGAAAATCCGCGCAGAAAACCCGCCATCATCGATTGCGCGAGCAGCGCACCTTGTTTGGACACCACCCGGCCGCGGACACCGTTTTTGCCGTCCTCGCCGGTAGCGTAGGCATTCATCGGCACTTCGATCACTCCACCGTCTTCACGAACACAGGAAAATGTCTCGCCGCGAAAATAGGCGCGCTCGGCACTCAAGTCGCCAAAGCCAGCAGCCAACAGAAAGCACTCGCGGACATCGGCATGGAAACGATTGGGCAGAATGGCTTCCTTCTTGATGCGGAACAGCACTGGCATCGGTTCTTTCTTGGCTTTCTTACCGGTTGGTGCATCCAGACCGTTCAATAAAACGCCAGTCAGAATGCTGCCAGCAGGAATGAATACGTCGTTGTGGGCAGAATTAGTGGCATTGTTCTCGCCGGTTGCTTTGGTGTCTGTGGTCGATTTCGACGATTTATCTTCCTGGATCACACGAATCTGCATCGCTGCAGGCGCTTGAGCATTGGCACCGGTCCGTCCGCCCGATACGCCGGCATTACCAGTCGTCGGTGACGGAATCGCCGCCTGTTCAAACACGCTGTTCAGATCTTCTTGAGCGTTATTTGGCCTAGTCGAGTTGTAACGACGACCAGCAAAATTTGGCAGTGCTGTTTTGTTGTCAGGCAATGCATTAGGATCAACACTCTCTGTGGGCGGCGTTACTGTGGTTTTGTTTTTTAACGACTCGACTTCACCGCTAACTGCTAGGAGTTTGGCTTCATAGGCTTCTCGTTCTGCACTGGTCCATTGCTTGAAACGCAGTTCGTCGGATTGCTGCTCGCGCTTCTGCTGTTCCTCAATCGCAGCTAACCGCCGTCCTTGCTCTTCGTTCTTTTGCAGCAGATCGCGAAGCTGGGAGGAAATGCCGTCAATGCCTAAAGAACGGGGATCGCTGTCGGTCAGGATATGCTGAATCGTCGCCTGTTTACTGGTCGGCTTGGCGATCTCCGGTGACACCGAGGCCAGCGCAATGATGGTTGCCAATAGCACGGTGCCGATGCTGCCCACCGTTAAATTGCGCTTGGCGGTAGGACTCAAGCGTGACCACCAGTTGTCCATGCCGGCCATCAGGGTTGACTCCCATTGAGCAATGAAGGTCTGAGCGTCGATGAGACTTCTGGTGCATGTCTGACCGCAACATAAAGTTCGATGGATTCGTTCTGTCCCAGTACGACTTTGGGCCAAGTGGCAACGGCCAATACCTCGTCTTGGGTGGTCGCACATGAGCGCTCGTCGAACTCCAGTGGCTCCATGCCGATGTTACGAGCCAGACCGACCAGGATCAACATGTCGTGACCTTCCAATACCTGACCGGTCTTAATCTGCACCCGATCTTGCAAGCATTGAATATGTTCGTTCTTGCTTGGATCGCGCAGGGAAAAACCAGGCGGTGTCTTTTGCAGACCCAGGTCTCGGAATAGCTTTTTAATTTGGGCGATGTAAGCTTGTTCCTGATCGCTGGTTTTGCTGGAAGTCAGATTGGACGATTGCAGTTTGCTGAGTAGCTTGTAACTGTCTTTATCCAGGCTGAGATGGATCTCCCGTGCCGGAATACGTTTGGGGATCAAGGTCAGGGACAAGGCGATGTCCTGATTATCACCGGGGGTGATGTATAAGGTCACGGGGGTTTCATCGGCGGCAGCGACGTAGACGATTTTGCCTTTGGTGCTGGTGGTCGCTTGGCTGGTGGTCGTCACTACTGGATGTTCGAACGGCGTCACCAGTCGGTTCAAATGGCCAACGGCAATCGGCATCAGTTCGTTAATGCCGGGTTTGACTTGGATATGTTGGAGTGCAACGGAGGTTGACGATGCCGCTGTCGCTTGTTGTTTTGCAGCCTGCAATACACTGGCATCCACCGGCGGCAGTTCGATGCCCAAATCTGAATTCTGCCCAGTTGCCTCCCCTGATGGTGGCAAAGTATCTGCTACCGTGGTGACCGGTGGTAAAACGGTCACGGGTAATTCATCCGCAGATAAGGCAGTGCTAACAGTCAGCAGTAACAAAAATGGCGGAAATGATCGTTTCATGGTTGAGCCTCGTGGGTTTGGCCTTGCATTGCTTTCAGACGATCCAAGGTTCTGGGCGAATCGGGGTAGACATCGATGAACTCCAGACGAGGCCGGTAGTTTTTGATGGCGATGATGAATTCGTAGGTGCGCGGCTTGATGTCGGGTTTGGAGCTGGGGCCCTGGCTTTTCAGTTCGCCGCTGACGAAGACTTTATTGGTCTCGGCTTCGTAGTCGACATGACGCGGCGTGAAACTGATCGCGACCCGGTCCATCTTGATGGCCTTGATTTGATCGGTCATCGCATCCAGGACACTGCGATAAATGTCTGGCGCCAATAAGGGCTCGATGGCCACCTTCAGAAAATCGGCATTGGCTGGCGTGGTGTTGCCGAGCAACTCCGCCAGGAATAAGCCCCATGACTCTTTGAATTCACTAGAGGCACTACCGCGTGTTACTTCAACTTCAGTGGCCAGCGTGGGAGGCACCAAAATGATGCTACGTTCGGTACGCCAGGCAGCGAGCGAGGTAATCACGCAAATCACCAGCAGGCCGATGATGATGACCCGGCTGAAACGGTTCTCGGTTTCGTGGCCTTCCCAAGTGCGAAGGAAATCCGACAACTTCATGGCAGGAACCGCCGGATATACGGATTGGGAATCGTCATCGCCCGACTGGGCAGCAAACCCAGCCAGTAAATCGCATGGAGGGTATAGCCGTCGGGGCGGTTATCCCGGAAACGGCGATAGAACTTGACGGCGATCAGGCCAATCGCTAACGCCGGAATGAAATGATCGATCAACATGCCGGTGAGCATGCACACCATGAAAGGCACGATTTCGTCCGCACTCCACAGCAGGATATGTATCGGATCGTCGATGGTTTGGGGGATGGCAACGGGTTCCATAATGACCTCCAGTTGGGATGGTCATTATTGTGAAGCGGATTTTGGGAAGGTCGTTTGCAGCTAATGACGAATTTGCGATTAGCTGTAAAAATTGACGGTAGGTTGAGAGTTCTAAACTTTAACGACCCTTAGCTTGATCTCGGATGCAATCCTCTCCGAGGCTAATAGGGGCAAGATGTTTCCTCGAGATGGCTCAACCGCACCGTCAATCGGCCATTTACAACCCCAAATCGCTCAAACTGGTATGGTCGTCCGGACGGCGACCTAACGGCCAGTGGAACAAGCGCTGTTCTTTCTTGATCGGCAAATCGTTGATGCTGGCAAAACGGCGCTGCATGAAACCTTGTGGGTTGAATTCCCAGTTCTCGTTGCCGTAACTGCGGAACCACTGGCCGGAATCGTCGCGGAACTCGTAGGAAAAGCGCACCGCAATGCGATGGTCGGTAAACGCCCACAATTCCTTGATCAAGCGATAGTCCAATTCTTTGGCCCATTTGCGTTGCAAAAACTGGCGGACTTGGTCGCGGCCTTGCGGAAACTCGGCGCGGTTACGCCAAAGAGTGTCTTCGGTGTAGACCAAGGCGACACGGTCCGGGTCGCGCGAGTTCCAGGCGTCTTCGGCCATGCGCACTTTTTGCGCGGCTGTTTCAGCGGTAAAGGGTGGGACGGGGGCTTTGATTTCTTGGGTCATGCTAATTCTCCGTAATGAAAGGGTAATTGAGTTACGCTTGCCACATGCCGGGCATGGTCACGTAACCGGGCAATGCGCGAATGCGTTGGAACCAGGCGATGATGTTGGGGAAGGCTCCGATGTCCAAACCGCCTTCCGGCGCCAACGCTAAATACGGGTAGACAGCGATGTCGGCAATGGATATCGAATCGCCGACCAGCCAATCGCGGCTTTGCAGATGGCGGTCGATAATGCCCAGCACTTTATCGGCGGTTTGCCCGGCCACTGCCGTATCGATAGGACTACCGAATTTGAGGTGTACGCGCAGTTTGGCAGGACCGTTGGCAACTTCATTGGCGGCGGTCGATAGCCAGGAGGTGATTTGCGCCAGTGGGTAGGCATCGTCCGGCCACCAAGTTTCGCCGCCGTAGCGCTTGGCCAAATAGACCAAAATGGCTTGGCTGTCGCGGATGATCAGACCATCGTCATCCAGCACCGGTACTTGCCCGAACGGATTGCGTTGCAAATAGTCCGGGCTGCGTTGTTCGCCGCCGCGTAAATCCACGGCTTGGATTTGATAGGGCAACTCAAGCAAACTGAGCAATAAGCGCACTTTATGGCAATTGCCTGATAGCGGTATGTCGTACAGGGTGATCATGTTGGTCTCCTTAGGTTATGTGAAACTTTCAAATTGCACCCGGTCGTCGGCAATGCCGAGCTGGCGGGCGGCTTGGCGCACGCTTTCGATCAAGCGAGTCGGGCCGCAGACGTAAATGACGGTATCGGCCGTTGCATTACCCAGCAAGCCTGGAACGTCCAACCGGGTGGGGTTTTGCGCTTGGCTGAAATAAATCCGGCATCGATCGGAAAACTGCCGTTGCAAGTCTTTAACAAAAGCCATGTCTTGCGGCGCTCGGCCGGTGTAATGCAGTTGAAATGCCGTACCCTGTGCGGCCAAGGTTTCGGCCATGGCTTTGATAGGTGTGATGCCGATGCCGCCGGCGATCAACAACGCCGGGCGCTCGTCATTGTGTAGCGGGAAATAGTTGTCCGGCGCATCGACGTTGATGCGGGTGCCGATTTGCCAGCCATCGTGCAATGCCGGCGAGCCGCCTTCGCCGTTTTCTACCCGCAACACCGCTATTCGGTAGCAATCCTGATCGCCCGGCGCGTCGGTCAGCGAATAAGTATGGCTGGTAACGCTACCGTCGGGCAGCGCGATCGGCACGCGAAGATGTGCGCCGGCTTGGTAAGCGGGCAAGGGCTCGCCGTCGGCATGGCGCAATTCGTAAGCCCGAATGCGCGGCGTCAATTGGTGGATCCCGCTGATGGTCAACGGCAATGCGCCGTTTCCCAGAACTGCTGGTGCTTGTCGTGCCACAGCCACCTGTTGTTGCTGATGAGCCTGAACCAGCAGCGCTTCGACTTCGCGTTGGCTGTAGCGTGGTGTGATGTACTTGGGGCAATTCCAGTCGAAGGCTTCGACTCGGATCACGATGCCGCGTTCGACGGGGGCGCGAAAGTCGGATAACTCCAATTTCGCCAGCAATGCCGGTTCGCTGCGCGCCTCCACCATGCGCGCACGACCCCAGATTTTCAGACGTTGCCGCCCCGGATAATCCATCAGCAACAAGCTCACCCGGTCGTCGCCACGCAAATTGCCCACCGAAATGTATTGGCGGTTGCCGCTAAAGTCGGCATAACCTATGGTGCGGTCATCCAATACTTTCAAAAATCCCACCGGCCCGCCACGATGCTGCACATAAGGCCAGCCGGTTTGATTCACCGTGGCTTGGTAAAAGCTGTCGCGCTCGGCAATGAAGGCTTGTTCGAAGGCGCCCAGCGCCACTGTCTCGGCCTCGCCGAGTTCCGCTGACCGATACGCGGCGCGGCTACCCATTTCGGTTTGTACTGCCTGCACGTTGGGGGTAAAACTGATTTTGGCAAAAGCGCGGGCCATGACCTTGATCCTGATTGAGATTGAAACATTGGCGTTAACTGTGACACAGCCGCCAGCGGCGTTGAATAGGCATAATTTGCAATACCTTATTCCATTCTGAGTAAGAATCCGGATCAAGCTCGTCCCTGAGCATGGTCCGGCACAGGGTTAAGCTGCCTGTTTCAACGCCACTTTCGGGAAGTCGATATCGACCCGGCTGGCTTTGCCCAAGATATTGGTCAGCAGGTTCATGCCGACGTGAGTAATCACCTCGACGATGTCGGCCTCGTTAAAACCTACGTCGCGCATGGCCTGCAATTCGGTATTGGTAACCTCGCCTTTATGCTCGACCAGGGAACGGGCGAATTTGACCGCGACCGCCGCTTTGGCGTCCTGACTGGAGCCGGCCCGGTTGGCTTCGATTTCCGCCCCACTCAAACCGGCATCGCGACCGATAGCGGTGTGGGCGGACAGGCAGTATTCGCATTGGTTCTGCTGGGCGAGGGCCAGTGCAATACGTTCGCGAGTGCTGGCATCCAGAGAGCCATGATTGGCGATGTGATGCAAGCCGAGGAAAGCTTTCAAGGCATCCGGCGAGTGAGCGAACACCCGCAAAAAATTAGGCACCATGCCCAACTGGCCTTGGATCGCATCCAACAGGCTGCGTTGTTCGGTGTTGGCGGTTTCGTTGCTAACGGTGGTAATACGACTCATGATAGTTCTCCAAATAATGAAAGGGTTTGTCATAGGCCTGGGTGAAATTCAGCAGGCGGGTATAGTGTGTTTTATTGCATAAAAATAAAGAATATCTAGAATTATCAATTTACTATTCCGTTTATTGGAATTATCAATGGATAGGCTGCATTTAATGAGCGTGTATGTCGCGGTGGTCGAGGCCGAAGGCTTTGCCGGCGGCGCCCGCAAGCTACACATGTCGCCACCGGCCGTGACGCGTGCGGTGGCGGCGTTGGAGGAGCGCTTGGGGGTTAAACTGCTGAACCGCACTACCCGCTATGTAAGGATGACCGAGGCCGGCCAGAAATACTACGAGGATGCCAAACGCATCATTGCCTTGGCCGATGAAGCCGACGACGCAGTGCTGGGCATCAATGCCGAACCGCGCGGCTTTCTCACGGTTACCGCATCGGTGTTGTTCGGGCGATTGTTTGTGATGCCGGGTATCGTCGAGTATTTGCGCCGTTACCCGGCGGTGGAAGTCAACGCACTGTTTGTCGACCGGGTAGTCAACATGCTGGAAGAAGGCGTCGACGTGGCGATCAGGATCGGCGATTTGCCGGATTCCTCATACCGAGCATTGCGGGTCGGCTCGGTGCGGCGGGTATTGTGTGCCTCGCCGGAGTATCTGGCCGAACACGGTATACCGCAAACGCCGGACGAATTAACCGAACATCGCACCATTCTGGCACGAGGTCTAAATCCGCACAACGAGATGCGCTTTCAGTACGATGGACAGGCGCAGACGGTCAAATTGCAACCGCTTTTGAGCGTCAGCGACAACGACTCGGCGGCCAGCGCCGCCATGGCTGGACTGGGCATCACCCGCTTGCTGAATTATCAAATAGCCGAGCCGCTAAGGAGCGGTCAACTAAAAATCGTGCTCGGCGAATGCGAAAGCCCACCGGTTCCCGTCCATATTCTGCACCGCGAGGGCCGGCATTCTTCGGCCAAAATTCGATCGTTTGTCGATTTGATGGCTGAAAGGCTTCGGGCAGAATTGGCATTGAATTGACAGGTAAATTTAGCTGCGCAGGAACGTTCCGGGCGATACGCCAAAGTGACGCTTAAAGGCTTTGCTAAAGGCCGGCACCGATTCGTAACCGCTTCTTTCCGCCACGCGCTCCACGCTCATATTCGGTTCAATCAGCCAGTGAGCGGCAATTTGTAAGCGCCAGATCGTCAAATATTCAATCGGCGAATGGCCGATCAACGCGGCGAATTTTTCCGACAACACCGTCTTGGAAACGCCGGCCCGCGAGCAGAGTTCGGCTAGCGTCCAGGCATGCCAGGGCTGTTGATGAATCAAGGCCAACGCGGTGGCCAGCCGCTTGTCCTGCATCGCCGCAAACACCCCTTCGCGCACCAGACCTTCCTCGATACAGTAACGAATCACCAACACAAACAAGCTGTCGCACAGGCGTTCGACCACCGAATCGCTGCCGAATCGCTGCGCCGAGGCTTCGGTGATCGCCAGTTCGATTATCCGGGCCAGGACGTTGCCGGCCTGGTTCTGCCGAATTACGATTTCGGCGGGCAAGGCCTGCCACAACAAGGATTTTGGCGCGGCCAGCTCGATTTCGCCACAGACGAAGCCTGTTTCCCCATCCAGCCAAGGCGTCAATCGAGTGTCGTCGGCCGTTTCGGGCAAATGTTCGGCGCTATACGACAAGAAGTGCCTAGCGGCATGCGGCAAAAACAGAATCAAATCGCCGCTATCCAGCGCCAACGGCGTTGGCCAGCGCGGCGAATGCACAAAGCCTTGTCCCTTGCTGATCAGATGAAACCACACCGAGGTTTCGGAGTTGTGATCCATCAACCAGCGTCCGCACACGCCGCCGGAATACACCAGCTTGGCGTGCAGGTTCAGCGTATTAACTAGGGCAGTTAAGGCATCCATAACCCATTCCCGAAAGATCGGACAACAATGCCGGAATGGCGGGCATGGGATAGCCGGCCCGCTTTACTTAATCTGTCTTCGTCGCAACTAGAACCGGCGCAACCGGTATCGGCGGCAAACTGCTTGTTATTTTTCAATTTTCTCAAAGAGATACCATGCCCCAATTCAAAATTCATTCTATCCTCACGGCCCCTGTCTCGGCTCAACCGCTACTGGAAAGGGCTTTAAAAAAATACGGCTTCGTGCCCAACCTGCAAGGCGGCTTGGCCGAAGCTCCGCCGGCATTGCAGGCTTATATCGAGTTGACGGCGTTGTTCGATCAAACTTCCTTGAGCCCGACGGAAAGACAAGTCGTACTGCTGGTCGTCAGCGCCGAGAATCATTGCAGCTACTGCGTGGCGGCACATTCGATGATCGCCAAAAAGATGGTCAAGGCCGATCCTGCCATCGTTGATGCGATCAGAAACTTGCAACCGTTGCCGGATCCCAAACTGGACGCCTTGGCAAACTTTACTCGCAACCTGGTAAAAAACCGCGGCGTGGTCTGCTCTCAAGTCTTCGACAAATTTATCACGGCCGGTTACAGCCGGGCGCAAGTATTGGAAGTGGTATTGGGCGTGACGCTTAAAACCCTCAGCAATTACACCAACCACATTATCGATACGCCGTTGGATACCGCATTCCAGGCCGAAGCCTGGGAAGAACCGGCGCAATGCAGCAGCCAGAAGTGCGCTTAAAGGGTTGATTGTTTTCGCCATAGCTCAGATGCGCCAATTCCGTGCAATTGGTGCATTTCGGCTTTTTTGTATGCGTAAACAGTTAAAGAAACCTTTGGGGGAATGCCATTTCGTCTCAGCGATTTGTTAACTCTAAATAACGTTGCCAGTCCTGATAGGTATCCACGTCCCACTGACTGTCCAGTTCGTAAACCTTCAAGCCGATGTCTTCTGACCGACGACGGGTGGAAGACATCACCTGGTCATGACCCCAGTTCATGTTGCTGAACAGTCTCGGTTGTGCCTCGTTTAAACCGATCATGACGTAACCGCCATCGTCGGCGGGTGCAATGACCGCATCGTGTCCTTGGTTTAACGCCGTCAGTGCACAACGCAGGTCGTCAGCGGAAAGACTAGGACAATCGCAACCCATCAGCAATGCATGCCGGTATCGGCCTAATGCATCTTCGAAGGCTTGTTGCATGCGTTCCCCTAAATCGGAGCCGTGTTGAGTCCGAAGAGTGACCGGATAACGGCGCACGCAATCCTGAAAAAAGTCATGGCTGGCGTCCGGCGCGCAGTGCAGTTCAACATTGCACAAAGGCTGCTGGAAGGCCCGGTCCAGGGTCATGTAAGTCAATTGCCGGTGTGCTGCGGCAGCTTGTTCGGCGCTCAAGGTCGGTTGCAGCCGGGTTTTGACTTGGCCGGGAATCGGTGCTTTGCAAAAAATCAGCAGCACGCTGTCGGGGAAAAACGTTTGCATGGCTTAAGCCTTGCGCCGCCAGGCATGATAACGGCCCAGCCATGCCAGTAAAGCTTTGGGTGCGTGATTGCGTTTCCAGACGCCCGCTACATATTTATTGGCTTCGGCCAGGGTTGGATAGATGTGAATGGTGCCGAGGATTTTATTCAAACCAATGCCGTGTTTCATCGCCAGCACGAATTCCGCCAGCAAATCACCGGCATGTTCACCGACGATGGTCACGCCGAGAATCTTGTCCTTACCGGGCACGGTCAGCACTTTGACAAAGCCGTGCGCTTCGCCATCGGCAATAGCTCTATCCAGATCGTCGAGGCCGTAGGTCGAAATCTCGTAGGCGATACCTTGGGCTTGCGCATCCTGTTCGTTCAAACCCACGCGAGCGACTTCCGGATCGGTAAAGGTCGACCAGGGAATCACCGAATAATCGGTACGAAATTTATTGAATTGGCCGAACAAGGCGTTGACCGCCGCATACCAGGCCTGATGCGCGGCGGTGTGCGTAAACTGGTACGGCCCCGCCACATCGCCGACGGCGAAAATATTGGGATAGTTGGTTTGCTGAAAGGCGTTGGTTTCCAGGGTTTTGCGCGGCGACAAGACAATGCCCAATTCCTCGACGCCATAACCTTGCACATTGGCGGCACGGCCGATGGCGATCAACACTTTATCGAAGGCGATTCTGACGATTTGGCCGTTAGCTTCCGCCAGCAAAATGTGTTCGCCGCTTTCGACAATGAATTCCTTGGCGGTGTGATTGATTTTGACATCCACGCCTTCCGCCTGGAAGCGGGCCTGGACGATGTCCGACACCTCCGCATCCTCGCGCAGCATAAGGCGCGGCGCCATTTCCACCTGTGTGACCTGGCTGCCCAAGCGGGCGAAGGTTTGCGTCAATTCGCAGCCTATCGGGCCGCCGCCCAGCACCAGCAGGCGCTTGGGTAATTCGCGCAAGTTCCAGATGTTATCCGAGGTCAGATAATCGATGTTTTCCAGTCCGGGAATCGGCGGCACGAAAGGCCGGGCGCCGGCAGCGATGACAATAGCGCGGCTGGTGATGGTTTTGACGCCGTCTGCTGTCGTGACTTCCACCGCCCAGGGCGAGACGATTTTGGCCGAGCCTTCGATGACCTCCACGCCCAGCTCGGTATAGCGTTCGATGGAATCGTGCGGGGCTACGGTTTTGATTACCTGTTGCACCCGTTCCATCACGGCGGCGAAATCAAATTCAGCCTCGGTTTTGGCGATGCCGAACTCGGGCGCGCGTTTGATATGCGACAGCAACTTCGCGGAACGAATCAGCGCCTTGGACGGCACGCAGCCGGTGTTTAAACAGTCGCCGCCCATTTTGTGTTTTTCGATCAACGTCACTTTGGCTTTGACGGCGGCAGCGATATAGGCTGACACCAAACCGCCGGCACCGGCGCCGATTACTATCAGGTTGTTGTCGAAACGGTCGGGTTTAGGCCAGTTCGCGTAAATTTTGCGTTGCTTGATGAATTCGAGCATTTTCTTCGCTACCAAAGGAAAAAGACCCAGCAGGGCAAACGAACCCAGCAGCGCGGGGGAGAGAATACCGGATAAGGAGTCGATTTTCGCCAACTGGGTACCGGCATTGACATATACCACAGTACCGGCCAGCATGCCGACCTGGCTGACCCAGTAAAAGGTGCGCACCTTAATCGGCGTCAATCCCATGACCAGATTGATCATGAAAAACGGAAAAACCGGTACCAAGCGTAAGGTGAACAAATAAAAGGCGCCGTCGCGATTCACGCCGTCATCGATAGCCTGCAAGCGGGCACTGAATTTGGCTTTGACCCAGTCGCGCAATAAAAACCGCGCGGCCAAAAACGCCAGGGTCGCGCCTATGCTGGAAGCAAACGAAACGATCAACGTGCCCCACAATACCCCGAAGACCGCGCCGCCTGCCAGCGTTAATATCGCCGCGCCGGGTAAAGATAGCGCCGTCACTGCAATGTATAAAGCGGCATACAGTGCCACCGCCAACAATGGCTGGGCTTGCCGATACTGATTGATGCCGGCCTGCTGGGCTTTTAAATTTTCCAGCGTTAGATAGTGCTGAAAATCCAGGGCAAAAAATGTCGCTATTAATGCGGCAATGCCCAGCAATAACAAAAG
>FSSH01000599.1_pt1 | contig 47739 bp, 40 predicted proteins | sample 1166101 | NCBI WGS metagenome assembly FSSH01 (sample SAMEA32972668, study PRJEB13176) | freshwater metagenome | biome: Drinking water system; feature: Biomass in drinking water that filtered by 0.45 um membrane; material: drinking water | place: USA | collected 2012-12-20 | depth 0 m
ACGTCGGTTCCAAGCCCGCGCCAGCCCGGCACGCAGACTTCCTCCGCGCCCTGACCATCGAAAGGGTCGCGGCCGATGAGGCGCGGTGCTAACGCGGTCTCGATAAGGCGGGCCGCAGCAGGCGAGGGGGCTTCGCCCAGCCCGATCAGTCCGTCGCTGGTTTCAACCTCGACGATGGTCTTGGAAAAACCGGCGAGTGAGCCGTACGACCACAGATACGGCGCTTCGAGCGGCAGATTGACCGGCGTTGCCCGGATGCGGGTGATCGTCATGTGATCCCCGCGAGCGGGAAATGACAGCGCACCTGCCGACCCTCGCCGGCAAGGCGCAGTTGTGGCACGTCGGTTCGGCAACGCTCCCGCACATGAGCGCAACGCGTATGGAAGCGACAGCCCGATGGCGGATTGACGACGGAAGGTATCTCGCCTTTGAGCACAATGCGGGCCTGACGCTTGCGCGGATCAAGCGAGGGATTGGTCGACAGAAGGGCCGCAGTATAGGGATGGGCGGGCGCCGCGAAAAGCTGCGATGTGGGAGCTTCCTCGATGATCTGCCCCAGATACATCACGACCGTCCGCTCGGTAATGCGTCTCACCACCGACAGATTATGGCTGACGATGAGAAATGTCAGGGCAAACTCTTTGCGCAGCTCCTGCAGCAGATTGAGCAGATCACCCTGAACCGAAACGTCGAGACCAGCCGTTGGCTCGTCGGCGATGATGACCTCGGGGCGCAGGACGAGCGCCCTCGCAATCGCCACGCGCCGCGCCTGCCCGCCGGAAATCTGGTGCGGATACTTGCTGCCGATATCAGCGGGCAAACCAAGGCGACGGAATAACTCAGTGATGCGTGACCGTCCTTCGGTGAGGGGCTCGCCATGGATGCGCAGCGGCTCTTCAACCAGCGTGCTGACTGCCAGGCGCGGACTGAGCGAGGCGACAGCGTCCTGAAGCAGCATCTGGATGCGACGGCGAAACCCAAGATCGCCACGACCGACGATTTCAGCAAGCGGCGCGCCGTCTATCATCACAGTTCCAGACGTCGGCTCGACGAGATTGGTCAGCACGCGGCAGCAGGTGGTCTTGCCAGAACCCGATTCACCCACAAGGCCAACGACCGAACCTCTTGCGATCTCCAGCGTCACATCGTCCAGCGCCCGCACGCCACCGGGGTAGACAACACTGATACCTGTCATGGCGATGAGCGGCTGGCCGGTCATGGGAGCGTCTCAAGGGCACGAATGCAGGCAGCCTGGCGCACCTCGCCAATCGCCCGCAAAGGCGGCTGGCCGCTAAGACAGCCGGCGATGACATGGCCACAACGCGGCGCGAAAACACATTGCCCGCCTTCATTGACTGGATCGGGTACGTCGCCTTTGATCGACAGCAGCGGCCCGTCACCGTCCGGATCAATTTCGCAAGCAAGCAGCGCCTTCGTGTAGGGATGGCGTGGATCGGCGACCACATCCGCCACCGGTCCGGTCTCGACCACGGTGCCGCCATACATGACGCACAGATCATCGCAGAGTTCGGCGACGAGCCCCAGATGATGCGAGATCAACACGATCGATCCGGAAAAACGCTGTCTCAGCTCTTCGAAAAGTTGCACGATTTGTGCTTCAATCGTCGCATCAAGCGCTGTCGTCGGCTCGTCGGCAAGCAGAAGGTCAGGCTCGACCAGCAGCGCCATGGCAATCATCACCCTTTGGCGCATGCCACCCGACAATTGATGCGGATAGGCGCCAAGTCTGAGCCTGGCATCAGGTACGCCAACCGTCGTCAGCATGGCTTCCGCCGTCGCCAGCGCCAGTTCGCGGTCAATCCCGGAATCGCGGCGGCGCTGTACGTCGACAAGGTGCGTGCCGATGGTAAAGAGCGGATTGAGTGCCGTCATCGGGTCCTGGAAGATCATGGCGATCCGCCGGCCGCGATAGGCATTCATGGTATCAGCATCAAGCGTCATGAGGTCGACGCCATCGAAGATCAGGCGCCCTTCGACCCGCGTGACGTTAGAGGGCAACAGCCGCAGCAGACACGAGGCGAGCGTTGACTTGCCCGACCCCGATTCGCCCACAACGCCGAGGATACGCGCACGAGCGATATCGAGGGTGACATGGCGCAACAGATGCGCCGTCCCGCGCTCGGTCGCCGCATCAACCGACAGATTTTCAATCTGCATGAGTGGCGAGAGGGTCATTTCAATGCGCCCGTGCCAGCCTGGGATCGACCGCATCGCGCAAGGCTTCGCCAAAGAGCGTGAAACCGAGTGTCGCAATTCCAAGCGCGACACTCGCCACCGTTACAGGCACGGCGCTCTGGGAGAGAAATTGATAGCCATCCTGGATGAGCGTGCCCCAACTGGCGAGCGGCGGCCTGACGCCAAGGCCAAGAAACGACAACCCTGCCTCAATCGTGATCACGAGTGGAATATCCATTGATGCCAGCACCACCAATGGCCCGGCGATATTGGGCAGCAGATGGACGAAGATGATCCGCATTGTCGATGCTCCCAGCAGCCGTTCAGCTTCGAGAAAGGGCGCATGTTTCAATGTCAGGACCTGCGCGCGCGCCACGCGTCCGAAATGCGGCAGCAGAGTGATGCCCACAACGATAATGACCAGACTGGTCGAGGCGCCGAACACCCCGACGATGGCAAGTGCCAGGACGAGGCTCGGGAAGGAGGATATGACGTCGAACAAGACCAGAATGGGGCGCTCGGCCCTGGTCGACAGGAAGGCCGCAAGGATACCCAGGATCGTACCGCTCATCAATGCGAAGAGAATGGCGCAGAGCGCAACCGTCATCGCCACCGTGGAGCCATGAACAAGGCGCGAGAACATATCGCGGCCCAGATGATCGGTGCCCATGATGTGCTCAAGCGTCGGGGCTGCAAAGCGATGCAGGACGTCGATGCGATCAGGATCGTGCGTGGCGATGAGCGGCGCAAAGGCCGCGCTGCACAGCACGGTCAGCACGATTATCAATCCAAGCCCGCCGCCGAAACTGCGGGCAACCTGCGTAAGGATCTTCCACGTTGCGCGCAACACGTTCATTTGGGCATGCCTTCGCGCTCGGCGCGGCGGCGAATGCGCGGGTCAATGGCCGAATAAGACAGATCAACAAGCAGATTGGTGAACACAAACAGCAGCACCACCACGAGCACCGAGCCTTGCAGCACGGGATAGTTGCGCGCTGCAATCGCGTCATAGACAAGGCGTCCGAGGCCCGGCCGTGAGAAGACGATCTCGACCAGAACGGCCCCGCCGAGCAAACGACCGATACCCAGGCCAAGGATGGCGATGGTCGGGATGCAGGCATTCTTCAAGGCGTATTTGTAGACGATGAGACGCTCCGGCAGGCCATAGGCGCGCATGGTGCGGATATGGTTTTCTCCGAGAATTTCCAGCATGGATGACCGCACAAGGCGGGCGATGAAACCGATCCAGCCGATAGCCAGCGCAATGGTCGGCAGGATCATGCGCTTTGCCTCATCGGCAAACGAACCCGTGCCGCTGGTGCCCAGCACCGGCAGCCAGTCGAGCCAGATAGCAAAAACCAGCAGGAGAAAAATCGCCACCACAAACGAGGGAATGGCGATGAACGTGACCGAGAGGATCGCCAGCACATGATCAAAAAAACTGCCGCGATGCGTGGCAGCAAAACATCCCAGCGGCACGCCGAACAGCACGGCAAGAAAAATTGCAAGAAACGTCAGTATAATGGTTGATGGAAGGACCGCGCCCACCATGCCCGTCACATAACGCCCCGACAGAACGTCCTGACCGAGGTTGCCGGTCAGCACATTGGAGAAAAAACGCCACAGGCGGATGTGGAGGGGTTGGTCGAGCCCCATTTCCCTGATGAAATGGGCCGCAAGTTCAGGGGTCGCCTGGGGTCCCAGCAGCGTCACTGCCGGATCGCCCGGCACGAGCGCCGACAGCGTGAACAACAACAGCATCGCCCCAAACACGATGATGAGTGACGTCACGAGACGGCTCGCCAGATAGCGCGCCGTCTCTGCGGTGATACCCATGGCCAATGCCGCGCGTGGATCGAGGATCAGGCGCTGCCGGCGGCAAAGTTGGCGTATTGCCAATCAAGCCAGCCGGGTATGGACGCAGGCTTGAGCCACGAGCGATGCGCCACCAGCGCCGCGTTATTCGTGAGCCAGACGAAGGCAGCTGATTTGTCCATTTCCTTCTGTGCGGCAATGATGAGTGCTGCTCGCTTGACCGGGTCGAGCTCGCCGGCAGCCTCATTGACCAGCATGTCGAAAGTGGGATTGGCAAACCGTTGCCAGTTCCAGTTGCCGATCTGGCTGGTGACAAACCACTGTGTCAGGAAGTTGGGATCAAGCTTGCCGTTGAAGACGGTCATATACATTTCGATGTCCTTGCCGGCATCACCCTTTCCGGCCGTCCAGAACGTTCCACCATCACGCGCATCAACCTCGACCGTGATGCCGATCTCCTGCAGCAGGGCGCGAGCAACGAGCGCCATGTTCTGGAATGCCGGCTGGTTGAGAACCAGCAGCTTCAGCTTGATATTGTTCTGTCCGCTCTCCTTCAGAAGCTTGCGCGCTTCCTCGACATTGCGCTTGTAGACCGGTGCGTCTTTCCAATTGCCGAGAATAGGCGCGGGAATAAGCGCGTTGAGCCTGGGCACGACGCCATTATAGCCGGCAAGCAGCATCTGATCGACATCAAGACCGAGGCGGATGGCCTGACGCACACGAATATCAGCGAGCGGCCCCTTTTCGACGTTGAGCCCCAGCCAGATATATTGGAGGCCGGGCTGCGGCGAGATCGTCACGCCGGCTGCTCCCTTGAGAGCCTCGGCGGTCGGCGGTGGTACGACCGCAAAATCAAGCTCGCCCGAACGCAGCGCCAGTTCGGTCGCCTTGTTGTCGGGTATGAAGCGAACAGCGATCTCGTCAAACGCCGGTTTCGGCCCCTTGTAGGTGGGGCTTGCCTTCAGCACGGCGCCGCGCTGGCGCACGAGACTGGCAAGGACGAAGGGGCCGGACCCAACCGGCTTGGCTGAGAATTCGCCGCCGCGCGCCTCGACCGCCTTCTTCGACACGATCGCACCTGAAATATCACCGATCGCAATCTGGAACAGCGCGGCATTCGGCTTCGACAGAACGATGCGGCCCGTATACTGGCCGGTAACCTCAACGCGCTCCAGATTGGTCCAGTCGCCGCGGTAGGTTGAGGGCTTGGCGCCTTCCTTGGCGATGCCGATCCGTTCAAACGAAAATTTGACGTCCTCCGCGGTCATTTCACCAAAGCCATCGGTAAACATCTGGCCCGGCTTCAGCTTGAAATCGACCATCGTCGGCGACGTCTGCTTGATCTCCTCGGCGGCATCATTATCCAGCTCGGGACTATTGGGCTTGTTGCGCACGAGATTCTGGAACACCACGCGGCAGATATTGCCATCATGCGGACCCTTGCGCTCGATCGGGTCGATCACCTCGGGATCGCGCTCGACGCGCACAGCGATATTGCGACGCGGCGCGTTCTGGGCAAGCCCGCGCTCAGGGGCGGATACCAGCCCGGCAAGGCCGAAGGCGGCCGTTCCGGCGAGAATGTCCCGGCGATTGATCTTCAAGCTCATGTCAGGGCTCCTTTGTCATTCAGAAGTTAGAATTGACGATGTTGAACAATAAATTCACATCAGGCTTGGCAGTAATCGAAACGCAAATGTCGCTTCACCGCAAGGCATTTTATAGTCCGGACGGTCATGAAACCGCTCTCGCGGGACGCGTCTTATTAGGTCAGCCCTCCCTGCGGCATGATGATGGCGCGCAATTGCGCCAGCAGCCCTGGATCGGAAAGACATTTCAGCACGACCTCAACGTCAGCCCCTGGCGGGCGATCAGCCTGAAGTGGCGGGACGACATGGCGGATTGCCTGATGGAGGCAGGACGTGGCGGCCCCCAATCTGGGCGCGCCCCGAAGATCGACAGCTTGTGCCGCCGCCAGCGCTTCAATCGCGCTCAGATAGCGGAAGCGCTCCATTTGTCGCTGTAATTTGGCAATCGCCTGCATCGCGTAAGACGCTACATCCTCCACCGTATCGGAGACCGGCAAGGCGTCGAGACTGACCGGCATGGCCAAGGAGCGGATATCGCAATAAAGCGCGCTTGTCGTTTTTTGCAGCGACACATAGCCCGCCGACCCGCCTCCAACCGGCGAGAGATATTGCGGCAGGCCAGAGAATGCAGCAGTCATCAGCTTGCTCAGACGAAAGGCGCTGAGGGACGCAAAATGGGTCAAAGAGATCGCCAGCGTGTCGAAGGCGAGCGACAAAGAAGGCGTGTGGAAATTGGGACTGGAGAGAATTTCCTTGTCGTCGATAAAGATCATCGGCGTCACCACAACTCCATTGATCTCGATTTCGCTTTCACGGCGCGCTGTGGCAAGCGCGGCAAGCGTCGTACCCAGCGCTGGCGCCAGCAGGCGAAACGACAGCACATCTTGCAGGTAACGTGCCTGCCCCGGTTCATGGATGCTGCTGCCGGCAAGGGCGCGCCGCATCATCCCCGCAGCTTCCTCCTGGCCGCCGGCCGGGCGCGCTGCATGAAGGCGGGCATCAAGAATGGCCGGATTGGCTGCATACCCTTCATAGGAGAGTGCCGCGACAGCGGTTGCAACCAGAAGGGCATCTTCCATGTCGCACACCGCATAGGCGGCCAGCGTCGCGCTTGCAGCCGCATGGTTGATGAGACCGATACCGTCTTTTTCGCGCAATCTGGCTGGTTGCAGGCCAGCGGCTGCGAGCGCCGCGCCGCCTGTCATGCGCTCGCCGTTAAACCAGGCTTCGCCATGACCGATGACGACCGCTGCCAGATGGGCAAGCGCGCCGATATCGCTGGCGCTGATGGAGCCAAGCGAGGGAATAACCGGCGTCACTCCGCGATTGAACAACTCGACCAGCAACTGGATCGTATCGAGAGATACCCCGGTCGCCCCGCTCGCCAACTCAATCAACCGGCACAGGAGAATAGCGCGGCAGATCACCGGATCGAGCGCTGGTCCTACACCGATCATCCGGCCGAAAATGATCTGCGTCTGGAAGTCCTCGATGTCGCCTGCTGGAATACGGTGGCGCAGATTGCCGCCCAACCCCGTATTGACCCCATAGATCGGCTCGCTGCCGGCTGCCATCTGCTCGACGATCGCGCGCCCGGCGCTAATGCGCGCGAGGCTGCCCGCAGAGAGCGCAAGCTGATTGCCATTTTGCGCAACCAATACAATGTCGCGACACGAGAAACGTCGATCACCAAGCGATGTGATCACGCCGAGAGTTCCCGCTTGCGCTTCGTCACATAAGCGTCGAGCTCTTCACGAACCGCCTGATCGAGCAGCGGCGGCTGATAGGCATCACGCACTTTCTTCCATATCTCGCTGGCGCGCTGCGTCGCATCCTTGCTGCCGGCTTCCTGCCAGTTCTCGTAATTCGACCAGTCGGACAGAAGGGGGCGATAGAAGGCGTTTTCAAAGCGCGCCAGAGTATGGGCTGTACCGAAGAAATGGCCACCAACCGGCACTTCGCGAATGGCATCAAGCGCCAGCTCATCATCATCGAACGCCAGCGGTTTGAGAATTTCTGCCCAGCCACGCAGCAATTCGGCATCGACGATGATTTTTTCGTAGGAAGCCGACAGTCCGCCTTCGAGCCAGCCCGCCGCATGGTTGATGAGATGGGAATGGCTCATGATCGACGCCCATAGGGAAAAGGCGGTTTCGTAGGTCGCCTGCGCATCAACGGTTGGCGAGGCGTTGACCGCACTGGAGCGGACCGGAATTTTGAGCCTGCGGCCGATCTGCGCGATCGCCAAAACTGCACGCACATATTCCGGCGTGCCGAAGGCGGGTGAGCCCGTCTTCATGTCGACATTTGATGTAAATCCGCCGAGGATCACTGGCACGCCTTTGCGCAGCATCTGGCACAGAACCAGAATGCAGACCGATTCCGCCGTGTGCTGCACCAATGCGCCGGCCAGAGTGACCGGCGCCATCGCCCCCATCAATGTGAAGGGCGTGATGCACACTGCCTGCCCATGCTCGGCAAGCGTCATGATGTTGTCGAGGATTTCCTCATCCACCCGTCGTGGCGAGTTGACATTCGTCACCGTCATGAGGCTCGGGCGCCGCGCCAGCTCGTCGACGCTGATGCCGTGTTCGATGGCAGCCATGGCGATGGCGTCAGTTGCCTGCGGCAGGCCAACGCCGCGCGCCGCCCAGACGATGTCGGATAATTCGATATGCGAGCGATACATGTCGAGATGGCGCACCGGCACCGGCACATCGACTGGTTCCACGACGACACCGCCCTGCCAGTGCAGGATCCCCAGCGCGTGTGTAATTTTCAGAATGTTGTTGAAGTCCTCCAGCGATCCGTAACGCCTCCCGCCCTGTGTATCGGTGATATGCGGGGAACCATTCACCGGGCCGAAATTGACGACATTGCCGCCGACATGCAGATGACGATCGGGATTGCGCGCATGCAGGACGAATGTCTCGGGCGCATGCGCCAGATAGGCCTCGCAGATATCGCGCCCCATCCTCACCATCTGAGTGTCGTCATCAACCATGGCGCCGCACCGCCGATAGATGTCCCGTGCCCGCTGACTGCGGATTTCAAGGCCGCATTCCTCGAGGATCGTATAGGCGCCGGAGAGAATGCGTTCGAGTTGCTCACGGCTGAGGATTTCTACCGGGCTCCATGGGTTGGCGAGCCGCGGCAGCGGAGGAAAGCTGAGGGCAGGGGCCCGTGACATGCGCTGGCGCTCGCGCCGCCGTCCGGGAGTTGGCTCACTCATATGCTTTAATCCTCAATTCGCTCGATCCTCAATGCTTATCGACCTACCCCAAGCCCTGATTAATGCGCGCGACGATGATGACGCCCGCGCGGCGCGATGTGATCACTGGGCGGAGATACCAACGCGCCCAGTTGCGCCACGATGTCGGCCTGTGTCGGCCGTACGCCGGCGCCGTGGTTGTCGATTGCCCGGCGGATGGCGGCAAGATGGGCAGGCGTTGTTCCGCAGCAGCCGCCGATGATCGTCGCGCCGGCATCGATCGCCAGATGCGCAAAGGCCGCCATCGTGTCGGGTGTTCCTGAATAATGCGTGTGGTCACCATGAACGGTCGGAATTCCGGCATTCGCCTTGGCAATGATGGGCAGTCCGGCGGACGACGCGCTTAAGGCAAGGATCGACACGACAAGGTCAGCCGCGCCGACACCGCAATTCGATCCAATCGCCAGTGGTGGTTGCGGCAGTCCGGCTGCAAACAAAGCCAGCGCTTCTGGCTTGATGCCCATCATCGTTCGCCCCGCCGTGTCAAAACTGGCGGTAAGCGTGCAGGCGAGCCCGACCCTAGCCGCTGCCGTCACCGCAGCCTGCATTTCCTCGAGCGCAGACATCGTTTCGATCCAGGCGATATCAGCGCCGCCATCGCGCAAGCCTTCCATCTGCTGGATAAAGACGTCGCACGCATCCTCCTCACGGAGCGGACCAAGCGGCGCCAGAAGATCGCCCGTCGGCCCCACTGATCCGGCGACGATCACCGGCCGGCTGGCTTTGTCCGCCACCTCCCGAGCAAGTTCGGCTGCCCGCTTGTTGAGCACATAGGTCTGCGTCTGCATATCGTGCAGCATGAGGCGGCGTGCATTGGCGCCGAAACTGTTGGTGAGGATGATATCGGCGCCGGCGTCAACAAAGGAGCGATGCAGCGCCTGGATGCGATGCGGATGAAGATTGATCCACGTTTCCGGCGCTTCACCCGAAATCAATCCCATGTCGAAAAGATTCGTACCCGTGGCGCCGTCCGCCAGCAGCACGCCGCGTTTGGCAAGCAGATCACTGAAGCGATTCATGGCCCCACCCCAGGTGATCTATTGCCAGTTTTCCCGCTGCGTACCTGACGCTTTGTCATCTCTTCCATGCGCGCTGGTAGCTGCGCCATGAGCGCTCCGCGTTCGGCCGGCGACAAAGTGAGCCAGTTGGCAATCTCATCGCCACTGCGTCCGCAGCCGATGCACAGGCGCGTGAGGCTGTCCAGCACGCACAAATTCTGGCAGGGCGTTTCAATGGCCATCACTGCTCCACAGCCTCATGATCGCAGCCTTGATCCTTGCGGATCATGAAGCGGCTTGGCGGTCACCACGGCCCTGCACTGCACGCCGAGGATATCGATGAAAAATTCCTCGCCATCGCGCGCCAGCGCAGCCTCAACATAACCAACAGCCAGACTTTTCCCGACAAAATGCGCGTAGGCACCGGACGTCACATTGCCCACCACCATGCCATCCTTGGTGATCGCCTCATAGCCGACCACGTCGGCATGCGGGGCGTCAACAACCATGGTAACAAAGCGACGCTTTGGCCCCTTCTCACGTTCACAATGCGCTGCCTCATAACCGACAAAGCCGGTTTTGTTCCAGTCGATGAAGAGGTCAAGCCCGGTTTCGCCCGCCGTGTAATCCGGCCGGAAATCCTTGTTGAAGGAACCATAATTCTTTTCAAGGCGCAGCGAGGTGATCGCCCGCCCGCCATAATGCACCAGATCAAGCCCCTCGCTCGCGGCCAGAATATCCTCGTAAAGCTGCAATTGATAATCCGGCGTCACCCACAACTCGTAGCCAAGTTCACCCGTGAAGCCGCAGCGCTGGACAATCGCCGGCGACATGCCAATCGCCATCTCGCGTACGGCAAAGAACTTGAAGGCCGGCGAGGAAACATCCTCTGACGTCAGTCGCGACAGCAGATCGCGGGCTTGCGGGCCGGAAAGCGCGAACCCTGTCAGCATCGAGCAGAGCGAGCGGAGCTGCACATTGTCAGGAATGCCCGATGAGGCGAACCAGCGCATATGGAAGGCTTCCGCAAAACCAGACCCGACGATGAGGTAGCGATCCTCGGCAAGACAGGCAATCGACAGATCGCCGATGATGCGCCCGTTGGCGTTGAGCATCGGTGCGATGCCCATACGGCCGGACTTAGGAATCCTGCAGGCAAAAACCCGATCAAGCCAGTCGCGCGCGCCCACACCAACGACTTCATATTTTGCGTAATTCGAGCTTTCATAGATGCCAACGCCCTTGCGCACACCCAGGCACTCATGACGCACATGCGGGAAGGCGTTTGACCGGCGGTAGGTCGGCTCCTCGACAGGGTCGACGCCCTGTGGCGCGAACCACAATGGCTGTTCCATAGCGAAATTGGCCCCGAACACCGCGCCTCTGGCCTTTAAGCGCTCATAGACAGGCGTGCGCCGGAAGGGCCGGGCGGCCGGCATTTCCTCATTGGGGTAGGCAAGGCGAAAGCGCCGACGGTAATTTTCCTCGACCTTCATGCGCGTATAGGCAGGCGTTGCAAAGAGACCGTAGCGCGCCGCATCCATCGCCAGCACGTCCTGCCCCGGATCATTCTCGCTCATCCATCGCGACAGCACGAGACCGATACCACCGCCCTGGCTGAAACCGGCCATGACAGCACAGGCGAGCCAGAAATTACGTCTTCCCTGCACCGGTCCAACCAGCGGATTGCCGTCAGGCGAGAAGGTGAACGGGCCGTTGATGACCTTCTTGATACCAACCCTGCCAACAGCAGGGAAATGCCGGAACCCACGCTCGAGTTCCGGCGTAATGCGCTCCAGATCATCAGGCAGAAGCTGGCTGTGGAAATCATCGGGCGTGATGTCCGGCGCCCAGACGCGCGTGTTCTGCTCATAGGTGCCAAGCAGCACACCCTGGCCTTCCTGCCGCAGATAGATTTCCCCGGTGAAGTCGGAGGTGTTGATGATTTCGCGCTCGAGACCGGCCAATTCCGGCACCGGCTCGGTCACAATATAATGATGCTCCATCGCCAGCACCGGCAGCGACAGGCCGACGAGTTTGCCAACCTCGCGCGCCCACAATCCGGCGGCATTGACGACATGCTCGGCATGGATTGTGCCCTTGTCGGTCACGACATCCCAGCTGTCATCGCTGCGCTGGTGAAGTGCAATGACCTTGGTGAAGCGGTTGATCTCGGCGCCAAGCGTACGCGCCGCTGTCGCGTAAGCCTGCGTCACCAGCCACGGGTCGACATAGCCACCATCCTCGCGCCAAAGCGCGCCCTTGAAATACTCTTCGGCGATCAGAATGTTACGCTTTTTGGCCTCAGCCGGCGTGATCAATTCGGTATCCATCTTAAGATATTTGGCGCGCGAATGGATCAGCTTGAGAAAATCCATCTGCCCATCGCTGGTTGCCAGATAGATGCCGCCATTGTGGTGGATACCGCATGACAGCCCGGTCGTTGCCTCCAGCTCGCGATAAAGATCGAAGGTGTATTTCTGCAGGCGCGAGACATTGGCGTCCGAATTCAGCGTCGTCACGCCACCTGCCGCATGCCATGTCGAGCCTGAGGTCAGTTCGTTCTTGTCGAGGAGTACCAGGTCCTGCCATCCGGCCTTCGCGAGATGAAAGAGGACGGATACGCCGACAACCCCACCACCGATAATGACCGCCCGCGCCTTGGTCTTCATAGGGATCGTCTTCCTCTGGCTGGTGTGCCGTGCGCTGGCTGATGACGCCGGTTCAGTTCCGCGCGAAGCCAGCGTCAATGTTTATTATGTCTGATCTTAATCCTGCGCAACCTGCGAAATCTCCGCCTGCTTATTGATCGGTTCTCTGCGCCATGACGCGCCGGCGTCGCGTGGCGCCACGAGGTGTTTTCGGCGCAAAGTGCACATGTTTGCCCGTCAACGCGTAATCATCGTCAGCGTGCGGTATGGCCATCGCGGCCACAAAAGCGCTCTGAAAATCAGGATCAAGTGCAGTTTCGATCTTTTCGATCGACTGAACGATCTTCTGGATGTCGAGGCGAGACTGAGCATTCACTAGGGCAATACGCGCGCCATGCCCGGCGGCATTTCCGGCGGCACTGACATGTTCAAGGGCGCAATCGGGAACAAGGCCGAGCGCCAGCGCGTGGAGCGGGTCGATATGCGCTCCGAATGCTCCGGCAAGGCGAATGCGGTCGATGTGCTTAATTCCCAGACGCGCCATCAGCAACTTGCAGCCTGCATGCAGCGCCGCTTTGGCAAGTTGCACCGCCCGGATATCGCCTTGCGTGACGGCAATTTCGGGTTCTCCGGCGAAGATGACATATTTGAAACTCCTCCCGTCCGGAACGACGCGGGTTGAACGCATCACCACGTCGCTGTCATAGACGCCATCAGGCCGTATGATACCGGCGAGCGCCAGTTCGGCAACCACATCGATGATCCCGGAGCCGCAGAGACCGGTGATCCTGGTTGTTCCACAGGCATCCGCAAATCCGGCCTCATGTGACCAGGGTGCGACACCGATGACCTTGAAACGCGGCTCGAGCGTCGTCGGATCAATGGAAATTCTCTCAATGGCGCCGGGAGCGGCCCGCTGACCGCTGGTGAGCTGCGCCCCTTCAAAAGCAGGGCCGGTCGGCGATGAACAGGCAAGAAGCCGATGGCGGTTTCCCAATACGATCTCGGCATTGGTTCCAACATCCACCAGAAGCGTGATCTCCTCGCGCACCTGCGGGCTTTCAGCCAGTATCATGGCGCTGGCATCAGCCCCGACATGGCCGGCAATGCAAGGCAGAAGATGGACGTAAGCGCAAGGCGCCACGTTCAAGCCAAGGCTTGCCGCTGACACGTCGAGCGCTTCGTCAATTGCCAGCGCGAAAGGGGCGCTGCCAAGCTCGCGCGGATCAATCCCGAGCAACAGATGATGCATCACCGGATTGCCCACCATCACCATGTCGACGACATCGCCGCGCGCGAGATCAGCTTCAGCGCACAAATCGCCGATCAACGCGTCGATCGCGCCGCGCACGCTTGCTGTCATCTCGGCTGCGCCGCCGTCCGTCATCATGGCATACGAGACGCGGCTCATGAGATCTTCGCCAAAACGGATCTGCGGGTTCATGACGCCCGCTGACGCAAGCACCTTCCCATCGCCCAACGCGCACAGATGAGCCGCAAGGGTTGTCGAACCGATATCGACGGCAATGCCGGCGATCTGTTCTTTAAGGCCCGGATAAATCGCAACGATCTCGCGGCCATGGCGCAGTGCCACGGTCACTTTCCAGCCGCCAGCACGCAGCAGCGATGACAGATGCGCCAGAAGCGGCAGCGGCAGGATGACGTCGCCTATTGCCCATTGTGCGCGCAACGCCGCGCGCAGGCGATCGACATCCGAGCGCGGCATGTCGAGCGATGGCTCTTCGACCTCGATGAAGTGCAGCCGAACGACAGGGTCAACGATGATCGCCTGATCAGAGGCTTTCTTGCGCACGATCTGGCGGTGAACCTGACTGTCTTCGGGAACGACAACGATCAGATCGCCGGTGATTTCGCTTTGGCATCCCAGGCGACGGGACGCGGCCATCCCCCGCGCGCTGCGGTAGCGCGCTTCAACGGCATTAGGCGCGCTGCAATGATCTGCTTGTGATGAAATGCCAAGCTTGGCGTCGTGACCATGCTGGATTTCAATCTGGCAGCGCCCGCAGATACCTCGCCCGCCACATACGGAATCAAGATCAACGCCAAGTGATCTTGCCGCGTTGAGCACGGTCGTGCCGATGGCCATGCGACCGCGCTTGCCCGACGGCGCAAAGAACACCAGCGGCTCAGTTGCTGGCGGCGGGTGATCCAGCCCGCCGTTTTGCACGAGGCGCTGCAGACGCGCGCGATCGTAGTCATCCTCGATCTGGTGCAACGCGGCTGCGACCGCTGCTTCAAGGTCTTCCCCGCAGGGCGATGGCGTCCCGCGTCGCCACGCCGACAGATAGGCATCTGAATCCTTGGCACCACTTCGCATTGCGGCGTGATCGATCGCTTCGTGGAAGCGGGCAGCGAGTTCGCGTTTGGCGCTGGCGCGTCCCGCGCGCGCGATCAGCTGGGCTGGAATATCGCGCCAGTAGATCACCGTCAGCTCAGCCATGGGGGGACGCAATGCTCGCCGCCTCAAGATGCGAGGACAGCAACTCAAGCCCGGTGAAGATTGTTTTCAAGGGCAGGGCGAGTTTCCGGGCAGCGCCCGCAGCTTTGTCCGAAACTGCCTTATCCGGCGCCTGCACGAGATGAACGACGCGCCTGTAATGCGCGAAATAATCGTCACGCAAACCGGGATGGCGATCAAGACCAAGGCCTTGCCACACCAGGCGCTCGAAATGGCGGGCCAGATAGTCGGTGAGGAAAAAGCTGCCGATCTCCTCGCTCATCAAGGCGAAAAACGGCTGACTACCGGCGATAAACTCATAGCAATGCGCGCCGGGCAATCTGTCGATCCCTTCTGCACGTAACAGTTCGTCCAGCGCGCCACCCGTGCCGCAATCGCCATAGGCGCAAAAAATACGGTGATAGCGCCCGCGCACTGCGTCGATCCGCGCTTTGACGGCGCTCGCAATGTGCTCCGGTCGATTGTGCAGGATGGCTGGAACATAGGTGACATCAAACACCATTCGGCAATCAGCGCGCCGCAGCATGTTCAACTCGCGCGCCAGCGCCCCGCAGGCAATGATCAGCAAGCGCGGTCCGACCGGTCGCAACGACGGATTGTTTGGCCAGATGGACATCAGACCCGGACGCTAATCGCCGGAAAACCGATATGCCAGCGCAAAATTACATAAAATCGACGCCATGCGGCAACTCAGGGTCGGTCATGCCATGATGGCCGATGCCGGAGCCGTGCATGCAGCCTCCAGCATCGGTCAGTGCGACGGTAATCAAGCGATACCGCCAACGTCACGCGCTGCGATACAGCTTCGTCATCGAAAACTCGCGGTGACCGAGCGCTTCGGCAGCCGTCAGGCGGCCATTACAGGTGCGGATGATCATATCGATCAACGCATCACCGGCGGTATCGAGCGTCTGGTCGCGGCGCAACACGCCCGTCACATCCACATCGATATGCTCAGGCATGGTGCGAAGCGTTTTCGGGTTGCCTGAAATCTTGATCACCGGAACAATCGGATTGCCGATGACATTGCCCTGACCGGTCGGGAAGGTGTGCACCACCCACCCGCCTGCCGCCATCAGCGTCACGCATTCAGCGGCCGCAGAGGAGGTGTCCATGTAATAGAGCCCCGCGCCCTTGGCGGGAGCCTCGGCTGCGTCGAGCGCATCGATATAGCGGCAGCGCCGGCCGATTTTTTCGAGATTGCCCAGCGCCTTTTCCTCGATGCTCGACAATCCGCCGGCAATATTGCCCTTGGTCGGCTGGCTCTCGGAGAGATCGCCGTCCTTGTGGGCTTCGATCACTTCCTCCTGATAGGCCTTCCACATCTTGTACCATTTGTCGGCAACGCTTTTGTTGATCGCCCGCTCACGGCATATGTGCTCTGCCCCGGTGATCTCCGAGGTTTCGCCAAACACGCCGTAAATGCCCTTGGGGATGAGCTTGTCATACATGTTGCCGACAGTAGGGCAGGAGGAGAGGCCGGTTGTCGTGTCGCTCTCACCGCACTTCGTCGATACCCACAAATCAGCGATCCCGCATTCCTCGCGCTTCAGCTCGGAAGCCCACTGGACAAATTCCTTCGCCTTGTAGGATGCCTTGGCGATGGTGGCGATGTCGCCATGACCTTCGATGCCAAAGCCCACCACCGGTTTGCCGGTCTTGGCAATGCCGTCTACCACGCGCTTCGTCCACCCATCCTCGATGCCGACTACGACGACGGCTGCGACATTGGGGTTCGAGCCGGTGCCGATGAGCGTGCGGAAATGCAGATCGAGATCCTTGCCGAATTGCAGACGCCCATAGGCATGCGGGATGGCCATCGTGCCCTTGATGTTGTTGGCGACCGCTTCGCACACCGAGTTCGACAGATCGTCAAGCGGCAGGATGATGACATGATTGCGCACCCCCACGCGGCCATTCTCGCGGCGCCAACCGGTGAAATGCAAGATTGCTGTGTTTTGCTGGAGAACCCCGTTTTTTTGCAGCTGTGATGGCCATCCTATCCGTCCTTGTCGCCCTGAACCGTGATCGTCTTGAATAAGAATTGATACCTGACCCGCCTCACCAGCGCTTTCGTTTTGTGGTTGTGGACGTGGACGTGGTCGCCTTTTTTGAAATCGGCGACAACTTTGCCGATATCCTCGCCATACTTGATGATGGTGTCGCCTTTCTTCATATCTTTCAGCGCGACTTTATGGCCAACCGGAATGTCATGATTGGCCTTGCCGGTGATCGGCGTATCCGTCTCGGTGATGACGCCTTTCATCTTCGTTCCCGCCCGCCAGGCCCTCGACAACAACAACGCCGACATTGTCCTTGGGGCTGTGAACGAGAAAATGCGGAATAGTCGGGCTGGGCATAACCAAGTCTCCTGTCATGAACGGAACGGCAGAATCATTGGCGCGTGCTAAATCATCTGCGGCAAGAAAGCCATATCGGAAGCGATCACGCCAGCCGCGCGAGAATGAAGATGATAGAGGCATAACCGGTCGCGCCGGCATGGATAATATCAAACGCGCCAATCACGATCAGAGCAAGCGCTCGTCTGGCCAACCGTGCGCCCGATGTCGGCAGCGGCGCTGAGAGAACAGCTTCAGGCTCGCCCAGCGCACGGACTTTGGCTGCAGCCAGACAAAAAAGGGGAGTGGTGAGCCCGGATGGATTCGAACCATCGACCATTCGATTAAAAGTCGAATGCTCTACCACTGAGCTACGGGCCCTGATGAAAGCGCGCGGACCTTATGGATGCTCTTGGCAGGGGTCAAGCACCGGCGACACATAAAGCGCGAATAGATGGAAATGCCTCAGCGCAGTGCCAGGCGCTGCCCATCATAGGCAGTTGGCTGGCAATTGACGTTTGATTGGCGCAATTGGGCGCACAGCGTGGCGGCATCAGCGACATCGTTGACCGGGCCGGCAACCAGATAAAGGACCGGCTGCCCGTTGATCCCGTCACGGATGGCGACCAGCGGCTCCAGGCGCCCGAGGGTCGCTCGGTTGCGTTCGCTCAATCGTTGCCAGCGAAGGCGCAATGCTGACATCGTCGTCTCGCTGCCCAGATCAAGCCCGAACTGGCTACGCGTCGCCAGCGTGATGCCGCCGCTCGCCGATGCCAGATCACTGTCCGCGCTGCCTTGTCCGCTACGCGCGAGTAGCGGTTCGCTTGGGCGCGCCCCATCCCGCGCCACGGGCGGGGAAAGAGGAGCTATTTCGGACGCTTTCACGCGCGGCTCGCCTGGAGCGATACTACCCGTCACATCATTGCTGCGTCTGGTTGACCCTGTCACATCATCAACGTCGCGCTCAAGCCGCGCCAGACGTTGCTCAAGTCGCGTTCGCTCGGCGACAAGCCGGCGCGTTTCCTCGCGCACGGTGTCGACTTCCTGATTGACGATACTGGCCAGTTGCGAAGGCGAGGGACCCTGGGCCTGCCCGATCAGTTCGCCAAGCGCGCCTGGCAGTGCGGCGAGACGTTCTCCCCCACGGTTGGTTGTGCTGGTATAGACAACCAGGCCGAGGGCAAAAAACGCTGATGCGGCCCAGACGGCCGGAAAGCGAATGTCGCGCCAGATGTTTTCTGCCCGACCATAATCACGAATTGAGCCCACCCGGTGCTGCGCAGCCCCCAGATCGAGGACATCGTCACTTTGCAAGGTCTGCTTTACCTTCATCGTCTTGCGTGGCATGGCCTCCCCGCGAATCGCGTGCAATGCCATATTATCGCGCGGCTTGTTAACGCCGCACGATATAAATTATCAAAATCAGGTTAAATGCTGGACGGAGACAGCGATGGCGTCGCGCGAACTAACCACAATCATCCTCGCCGCCGGTGAGGGGACGCGGATGAAATCGGCCCGCGCCAAGGTCCTTCACGAGATCGCGGGTGCGCCGCTGCTTGCCCATGTGATGAAGGCTGCAAGCGCCGCCGGCTCGTCGGCCCTCGCCGTCATCATCGGCCCTGACCGCGACGATGTCGCCGACATGGCCCGACGCTTTGTTGGCAAACTCGATATAAAATTGGATGTTTTCGTCCAAAATGATCGTCTGGGAACCGCGCATGCGGCCTTGCAGGCGGGCGCACTCCTGCAAGCGGCCGGCGGCGATGTCCTGATTGCCTTTGGTGATACGCCGCTTCTGACGCCGGCGACATTTGAAGCCTTGCGACAACCGCTGCGAGAAGGGGCGGACATCGCTATTGCCGCCTTCACGGCCACCGACCCCTCAGGATATGGCCGTGTTCTGGCCCAGGGCGAACGGGTGATCGCCATCCGCGAGGAAAAGGACGCTTCCGCCGAAGAACGCCGGATCACCTTGTGCAACGGCGGATTGATGGCAATTTCGGCCAGGCATGCTCTGCGCTTGCTGAAACAGGTCGGCAATGCAAACGCCAAGGGCGAATATTACCTGACCGACATCGTCGAAGTGGCGCGCGCTGAGGGCTTGATCGCCCGCGCCGTGGTAGTTGCTGAAGATGAATTGCGCGGCGTCAATACCCGCGCCCAGCTCGCTGATGCCGAAGCCTTGATGCAGCAGCGTCTGCGTCGGGAAGCAATGGACGCAGGTGTCACTCTTGTGGCCCCCGACACGGTCTTTTTCTCGCACGATACCGTGCTCGGCAATGATGTGTGGATAGGGCCGCATGTGGTGTTCGGACCAGGCGTGTCGATGGCAGGGCCGGGGGAAATTCTCGGGTTCAGCCATCTCGCCGGCTGCCGCATTGCTGCGGGCGCCCGCATCGGACCATTTGCGCGCATCCGCCCGCAAACCACGCTTGGAGACAACAGTCACATCGGCAATTTCGTTGAAATCAATCGCTCAACACTCGGCGCTGATGTGCAGGCCAACCATCTGGCCTATGTCGGTGATGCCGAGGTGGGGCGTGGCAGCAATATCGGCGCTGGAACCATCACCTGCAATTTCGATGGCGCCGAAAAGCATCGCACGCGGATCGGGCGCGACGTGTTTGTAGGCTCTAACTCAACGCTGGTAGCACCGATTACCATCGGGGATGAAGTCTTGATCGCCGCTGGTTCGACCCTGACAAAAAACGTGCCCGATGGAGCGCTGGCTTTCGGGCGCACGCGGCAAAGCGAACTCGACGGCAAGGGGCGCGATCGGGTCATTGCCAATCAAGCCAAACGCGCCGCGCGCAAGGCACGCGGCGCTTGAAATTGTTAGGATTTGCAACAGACAGTCATTTGGCGTTCCCAGGCGCCTGCGGCTATGTGGCGGTCAAACAAAGCGTCCGGACCCGGACAACGCTGATCATAAGGCTAGGTTGAATGTGCGGAATCGTTGGCATTATTGGCAAAACTGCCGTTTCCCGGCAGATCGTTGAATCACTGCGCCGCCTTGAATATCGCGGCTATGATTCCGCCGGGATCGCCACGCTGGAAGGGGGCGTCATCGTGCGCCGCCGGGCGCCCGGCAAATTGAACAATCTGGACGCCGTTCTATCAGAAAGGCCGCTCTCCGGCCATGTCGGCATCGGCCATACGCGATGGGCTACCCATGGTCGCCCCAACGAGGTCAACGCCCACCCGCACGCCACCGCGCGTGTTGCGGTTGTTCATAATGGCATTATCGAGAATTTCCGCGAACTGCGCGAGGAAGCTGCCGCCAAGGGCGCTCGTATGGAAAGCGAGACCGATACGGAAGTTGTCGCTCACCTTGTTACGCAGGCGCTTGAGGAAGGAAAATCGCCAAAGGAGGCGGTGGCAGCGACGTTGAAGCGGCTGCGCGGCGCGTTTGCCCTGGCGTTCGTGTTTTCAGGAGAAAACGATCTGCTGATCGGCGCCCGTCGTGGACCGCCGCTCGCGGTCGGCTACGGCGAGGGCGAGATGTTCCTGGGCTCCGACGCGATCGCGCTCGCGCCACTGACCAACCGCATCGCCTATCTCGAAGAAGGAGACTGGGTCATCCTCACGCACGCCGGCGCGGTCTTTTTCGACGAAAATGATCAGCCTGTGCAGCGCGCCATCACCCTGTCCCAGATCAGCGGCAACCTGATCGACAAGGGCAATTACCGGCATTTCATGGCCAAGGAAATTCATGAGCAGCCGGAAGTGGTGTCGCACACGCTGAGCCATTATCTCGATTTGACGACAGGCACCATTGCGCCAGCCAGCCTCGAGGCGGTTGATTTCAAGAAATTGTCGCGGCTTGCCATTTCCGCCTGCGGCACGGCTTTTTACGCCGGGCTCGTTGGCCGCTACTGGTTTGAGCGTTATGCCCGCCTGCCGGTCGACATCGATATTGCCTCCGAATTTCGTTATCGCGAGGCGCCCTTGGATCCAGGCGGTCTGGCGCTGATGATTTCGCAATCGGGAGAAACCGCCGACACGCTCGCGACCCTGCGCTACTGCCGCAGCGCCGGTCTCAAGATCGGTGCGATCGTCAACGTCCCAAGCTCGACGATGGCGCGCGAGAGCGACATCATCTTCAAGACGCATGCCGGCACCGAGATCGGCGTTGCCTCCACCAAGGCGTTCACCTGCCAGCTTGCCGCACTTGCGGCCTTGTCGCTCGCCGCCGGCAAGGCGCGCGGCGTCATTGACCCGGCCGAAGAGCACGATCTCGTCAAGGCGCTCATGGAAGTGCCGCGTCTGATGGCTGAAACACTCAAAATCGAACCGCAGATCGAGCGTCTGGCCAAGAGTTTGGCCAAAGCGAGTGATGTGCTCTATCTGGGGCGTGGAACAAGCTTTCCGATTGCGCTCGAAGGTGCACTAAAATTAAAAGAAATCAGTTATATACACGCGGAAGGTTATGCGGCCGGTGAACTGAAGCACGGCCCCATCGCGCTCATTGACGAGACGATGCCCGTGGTGGTGGTCGCCCCTTACGACCATCTGTTTGAAAAGACCGTGTCAAACATGCAGGAGGTCGCGGCACGGGGCGGGCGGGTGATCCTGATCACTGACGCGCAGGGAGCCAGAGAAGCCGGCGATGTCTATGCCAGCATCATCGTGCCGACCGCGCATTCCTTCATCAGCCCCCTGATTTATGCCATTCCTATCCAGCTCATGGCCTATCATACGGCGGTCGTCATGGGCACCGATGTCGACCAGCCGCGAAGCCTCGCCAAGAGCGTCACTGTCGAATAACAGAGCGTGACCGTCGAATAATGCTCATCCGGCCAACAGGTAACGCAGCGCCCGCTGCTGGCCAAACAGATGCAATGCCAGTCGCGCGGCCTGTCCGCGTGGGCTGGTGAGAAGCGGGTCGGCGGCAATGAGTGCGCGCGCTTCGCTTCTGGCTGTTGGCAGCAGATCGACATGCGCCTCCCATGTCACCAGCGGCAGGGATGGCAGGCCAGATTGCCTCGCTCCCAGCACTTCGCCGGGGCCACGCAGGCGCAGATCGGCTTCGGCGATGTAAAACCCGTCCTCGCTGTCGCGAATGACCTGAAGGCGCTCCTTCGCCGTTTCGCTGAGATCTGGATCGTACAGCAGCACGCATGATGAAGCCTGCGTGCCGCGTCCAACTCTTCCGCGCAATTGGTGGAGCTGCGACAGGCCGAATTTGTCTGCCTGCTCGATGATCATGATGGTCGCATCCGGCACATCGACGCCAACCTCGATGACGGTCGTCGCTACCAGAATGCGGCTGGTGCCTGTTGAAAAGTCAGCCAAGGCCTTTTCCCGCCGCGCTTGAGGCAGACGAGAGTGGAGGAGAGAGACGAGGCCGGGAAAATGCGCTTCAAGAGAAGCTGCCCGTTGCGCGACGCCGCTTTCCTCCTCGCTCTCATCGGCAATCGTCGGGCACACCCAATAGGCACGTGCACCCTTCTCCAGCGCCCGGCCAAGCCCGTCGACCACCTCATCGAGACGGGTGAGCGGCATTGCGCGCGTCGCGATTTTCTGTCGACCGGGAGGCTTTTCATCAAGCTTCGAAACATCCATGTCGCCGTAGTAGGCAAGCACGAGCGTGCGCGGGATCGGTGTCGCTGTAGTCAACAGCAGGTCGACCGCTTCGCCTTTGGTCGTCAGAGCCAGACGTTGATTAACGCCAAAGCGATGCTGCTCGTCGATGACCGCAAGGCCAAGATCGGCAAAGCGCACATCCTCCTGTAAGAGAGCGTGCGTGCCGATGACAAGGCGAATGCGTCCATCTGCAAGGCCGGCAAGAACTTTATCCTTCGCGACAGCGCGCTCGCGCCCGGTGAGAAGGACCGGCTCAATGTCGACGCGACGCAGCAGGGGCGTCAGCGTCGCATGGTGCTGGCGCGCCAGAATATCGGTTGGCGCCATCAGGGCAGCCTGATGACCGGCTTCGATGGCACGTGCCATCGCCAGCATCGCCACCACCGTCTTGCCGGACCCGACGTCACCCTGCAGCAGATGCAGCATGGCCTGCGCCGCCGCCATGCCCCCATGAACAGCTGCGAGCGAGCGCACCTGCGCGCTCGTCAGCGTGTAGGGCAGGGCAGCAATGAGCGGTTCGACCAGATGGCCATCGCCGCTCATCGCTCGGCCATGGCGCTGCCTGGTGTGGCGGCGAAGCAAAGCAAGTGCGAGTTGGCTCGCAAAGAAGGAATCAACCGCAAGCCGCCGTCCTGCCGCTGAATTTGCCGCACCCTCATCAGGCGTCGAGGGCTGATGGACCTTCCGCAGCGCCTCGAGAAACGACGGGAGCCCGGCAACAACATCTGGCGATAGCCATTCAGGAAGCTCTTTGACGACAGAAAAAGCCTGGCGGACAACCCTGTGGAGAAAGCGAGACGTCACCCCCGCTTTCAGCGGATAGACCGACTCGATGGCACTGAAACCGCCGGGCTTCTGCGGATCAACCACGAAGGCCGGATGGACGATCTGCTTCACCCCGTCGAAGCTCTCGATGACGCCGCTGATCAGCCTTTCGCTGCCAACCGGCATCGATCGTTCGATCCATCCTGTCTCCTGGCCGAAATAGACCAGGAGGAGTTCGCCGCTCTCATCACCCACCACGACCCGGTGTGGCATCCGGCTGCGCCCGGGCGGGGCATGGCGGTGCGCTTCAATCCGTCCAATCAGCGTGACTATGGCGCCTTCCGGCGCATCAGCAATTGTCGTGCGCAACCGGCGGTCGATGGTGCTGGTCGGCAGGTGAAACAGAAGATCGACGACGCGCGACGGCGTGCCGTCCTCAGGACCAATCAACCCCTTCAACGGCGCGATGAGCTTGGTGCCGAATCCCTTCAGCGTGTCGAGAGGGGCGAAATAGCCATCAAGAAGCGCCGGGCGTGGATCTTCTGCAGCGATCGGCAATTGCCCTCCGGTGAATTTGTTTTCTGCCATTGCTGCCTGTGACCAGTCGCGTTAGAGGAAGCGGATCAAGCCGGTGGAAGGATATCATCATGACGGAAGGCGTCGCATCCGCCGATCCGCTGACGCTCAGGCGTCGGCGCGCCCGTTACCGAGCCTGGCATCGCGGCACCAAGGAAATGGATATCATCATGGGTCGCTTTGCCGATGCAGAGCTTGAGGGCATGAATGCGCACGAGCTTGACTTGTTTGAGGAATTGATCGACGTCGGCGATCCTGAGCTGTTTTCGTGGATCGTCAAGGGAGGCGAGGTTCCCGAGGCCTACCGCACGCCGCTTTTCCAGCGCCTCAAGGCCTTCCATCTCGGTTGAACAGATGTTTTCCTTTGCGGCTGGCCTGCTTGATGATGAGACACCGCTGGGGCTGGTGAAGGTTCCGGATTCGGCAACCGCCTTTGTCCTCAGCGAGCTTTATGCCCGCGCCCGCGCCGACAAGAACGCCTCAGGTGGCGTCGGCTGCGTTTTTGTGGCGCGTGATGCCGAGCGTATGTCGATGCTCGCACGCGCCCTTGATTTCGTCGCGCCTGACATTGCCCGCCTCGAATTTCCTGCCTGGGATTGTCTGCCCTATGACCGCGTATCGCCCAATCCTGACGTGCTGGGGCGGCGCATGTCCTCGCTCTCGCGATTGGCGCGGGCCGATCAGGCGGAAACACCGCTGCTGCTGTTGACAACCGTCAACGCCCTTATTCAGCGCGTGCCGCCGCGCGCCTCGCTGCTCGCCAAAAGTCTGTCGGCTGGTACAGGCGAGCGCTTCGACCCGGCAATCCTCGCCCGTTGGCTGGAGGAAAACGGCTTCCAGCGCGCCTCAACCGTTCGCGAAGTAGGCGAATACGCGGTGCGCGGCGGCCTGGTTGATCTCTTTCCCCCCGGCAGTCTTGAGCCGTGGCGGCTCGATTTCTTCGGCGACACGCTTGAATCAATCCGCAGTTTTGATGAGGAAAGCCAGCGGACCCTGCGCTCGCTGTCACGCATCGAACTGGTCCCCCTGTCAGAACTGACCATCGACAGTACATCGATCACGCGTTTTCGTCGCGGCTTTGTCGAGACATTCGGTGCGGCCCATGGCGATGCCCTCTACGAAGCCATCTCGCAGGGCCGGCGCTATCAGGGCATGGAACACTGGCTGCCACTTTTCCACGAACGTCTCGACACCCTGTTTGATTATCTCCCGAACGTGCCGTTCGTTCTCGACCATCTGGCGCAAAAAGCGGCAGGTGAACGGTTCACGACGATTGCCGATCATTATGAAGCCCGGCGCGAAGCCGCAAGCCGCGACAGCGACGGCAATTCCTACAAACCATTGCCGCCTGCCGGTCTTTATCTTGGCGACAACGAACTGAACAAGAGATGCGCTGATCACTCTCTTGTCACATTGTCATCCTTTGACGACGTGCCGGCAAACAGCCGCCGCATCGACCTGACGATTGCCGCGGGCCGCAATTTTGCCCCGGAGCGGGCGGGAACACCCGGCGGCGTGTTCGAAGCGGTGTGCCAGCATATCCGCCAGCTGAGCGATGCCGGAACGTCGGTACTCATTTCGTCGTGGTCGCCAGGCGCGCGCGACCGCCTGCTGCCGGTCCTGGAAGATCACGGATTAAAAGAGCCGCGCTCGGTCGAGCGCATGCAGCAATTCACCGATCTGCCGGCCGGTACGGTTGCGGTCGGTGTCGCGCCGCTTGAAAGCGGCTTTCTAACCGGCAAGCTCGCGATCATATCCGAGCAGGACATTCTGGGCGACCGCCTGGTTCGCCCGCGCCAGCGTCGCAGCCGGGCATCTGATTTCATCGCCGAGGTCACCAGCCTTCAGCCCGGCGACGTGGTCGTGCATCTGGATCACGGTATTGGACGCTTTGTCGGCTTGAGGTCAATCGAGGTGACGGGCGCCGCTCATGATTGCCTCGAACTGCACTATGCCGGCGACACCAGGCTCTTCCTCCCGGTAGAGAATATCGAACTCCTGTCGCGCTACGGCTCAGACGGATCCGAGGTGCAACTCGATCGCCTCGGTGGCGGCGCCTGGCAGGCGCGCAAGGCGAAAATGAAGGAGCGCCTGCGCGAGATGGCAGGCAAGCTCATCGCCATTGCAGCCGAGCGGGCGCTTCGCCTGGCCCCGACGTTTACGCCACCCGATGGCGCATGGGACGAATTCCGCGCCCGCTTCCCTTACGAGGAAACCGACGACCAGCTGGCAGCGATCGCCGCTGTCCTCGATGATCTGACAACCGGCAAGCCGATGGATCGTCTGGTGTGCGGCGATGTCGGCTTCGGCAAGACGGAAGTGGCGCTGCGCGCGGCCTTTGTGGTTGCCATCAGCGGCAAGCAGGTGGCCGTGGTGGTGCCGACCACGCTTCTGGCGCGCCAGCATTTTCGTACCTTTTCAAGCCGCTTTTCCGGCCTGCCGATCAACGTTCGTCACGCTTCGCGACTGGTGGGTGCCAAGGAATTGGCTGACACCAAGCGCGGTATCGCCGATGGCACGGTGGACGTTGTCGTTGGCACGCACGCGCTGCTGGGGAAATCAGTCGCCTTCCGCGATCTTGGCTTGCTGGTGATTGACGAGGAGCAGCATTTCGGTGTCGCCCATAAGGAAAAGCTGAAAGAGCTGCGCTCGGACGTGCACGTTCTGACGCTGACGGCGACCCCCATTCCGCGCACCCTGCAATTGGCGCTTTCAGGCGTGCGCGAGCTCTCGCTCATTGCCACACCACCGGTTGATCGCCTCGCGGTACGGACCTTCATCACGCCTTTTGATGCGCTCATTGTACGCGAAGCCCTGTTGCGCGAGCGCTATCGCGGCGGCCAGGCCTTCTATGTCTGCCCGCGGATTGCCGATCTTGCGGAGCGGCGGGAATTTCTGGCCCAGCACGTCCCCGAGGTGAGCGTCGCGGTTGCCCATGGGCAGATGGCAGCCTCGGAACTCGAAGACATCATGAATGCCTTTTACGACGGCAAATATGACGTTCTCCTCTCAACCTCGATCGTCGAATCGGGGCTCGATATCCCGACCGCCAACACGCTCGTCGTCCATCGCGCCGATCTCTTCGGGCTGGCCCAGCTCTACCAGCTCAAAGGCCGCGTCGGGCGCTCTAAAACCCGTGCCTATGCTTATTTCACCACGTCCGAAAAACAGAAGCTCAATCCAGTTGCCGAGCGTCGCCTCAAGGTGCTGCAATCGCTCGACAGCCTTGGCGCCGGCTTTCAGCTTGCAAGCCACGATCTCGACATCAGGGGCGGTGGCAACCTCCTCGGGGAGGAGCAGTCAGGTCATATCCGCGAGGTAGGCTATGAACTCTATCAGCAGATGTTGCAGGATGCGATTGCCGAAATCCAGTCCGGCACCCGCGTCATGGCCGATCAGGAATGGTCGCCGCAGATCGCGCTCGGCATGCCGGTGATGCTGCCTGAAACCTATGTCGCCGACCTCAATCTACGGCTGTCGCTTTATCGCCGGCTGGGCGATCTGCGAGAGGAAAGCGATATCGACGCTTTCGGTGCGGAATTGATTGATCGCTTCGGCCCTCTTCCGCCGGAAGCAGAGCATCTGCTCAAGGTCATGCTCATCAAGTCGCTGTGCCGGCGCGCCGGCATCGACAAGCTCGATACCGGGCCCAAGGGGGTCGTCATCTCGTTTCGCGCCAACACGCCGCCCAATCTGCAGGGGCTTATTGCCTTCATTGGCGAGCAGGGGAAACTGGCGCGCCTGCGCCCCGATCAGAAGCTCGTGCTCGTGCGCGACTGGAAGAGCGACAATGACCGCGTGAAAGGGACGATGACGCTCATGCGCCGTCTGGCCGCGATTGGTGATGCGGAACTGGGAAAGGCCGCGTGATCAGGCCGAAGCTGATCAGCCCGCTGGCGCCGTTTGTGCGCTGTCCTGGCGTGCCAGCGCCTGGCGAATGGCTTCGGCTATGGTCTCCGGCGGGTGAGCCCCGGGCAAGGCGAGTGCAGCATCGAATATGAAAAACGGCACGCCGGTCACACCCATGCGTTGTGCTTCTTCAATCTCGTTCTTGACGGCGTCTTTGTCGTCATCGCTTTGCAGGCGCTGAGCCAGACCCCCGGTATCCATGCCAACCGAGCCGGCCGCTAAAATGAGCGTGTCGGTATCAGCCAGATTGGCACCCTCGATGAAGAACAGATCGAACAATCGTTGTTTCAAAGCGTTCTGCACTCCGGATGCCTCCGCCCAGCGCAACAGGCGGTGCATGTCGAGCGTATTGGGTGAAATGTCGATCTTCTCGAAGGCAAAGGCGATACCCTCGCCACGACCCTCTTCGCTGATACGGTCATAAATCTGCGCGATGCGCTCATCGGAACCGAATTTGCGCGACAGGTAAGTGTGGCGCGCAATGCCCTCGGTCGGGATGGTGCCATCAAGCTGGAACGGGCGCCAATGCAGGTCGAACGTGACGTCAGGAAACGCCTTCATCGCTGTCTCAAGGCGCCGCTTGCCGATGTAGCACCACGGGCAAACAACGTCAGAAACGATATCCACCCGCATCCTTTGCATGGAACACACCTCTTCATTATACCAAAATCACACAAAAGAGCGGGCTTTGTCCCACATGGCCTGAGCCGACGTAAAGTCGGCAGATGTGACAAGCTGGTACTTTATTGACACACCATCCACGACCGTACCGTCGCTCTTGAGGAAGGCTGAGTGTCGCGCAATGCCGTCAAGGCGCGACATGACCGCCGCCGCCAGCTGCGCCGATACGTCGGGCAGGATCAACAAAAGTCCGGCCTCGCCACAATCAAGAACGACGTCTTCAGCGCGCGTCAGACTTGCCAGCATCTGGAAAACGGCACGACAAACCGTTGCGTCCATCAACTGCGCTGCAGGGTCTTCGACGCGTACTGCGCTAAGCGCCGCCAGGGTGAAGGAGGCATGCTCGTCATCAAGCGCGAGCGTGATATGGCGAAGCGCGTCTGCCTCGGTGCTGATCACATGGGCACCGGGAGATGATTTCGTCTTGCGCAACCTTGCCCGCAGCGAACGAACGTCGCGGTAAGCATGGCATAGGGGGAGCGCATCATTGCCGATCGTTGCTGCGGTAACGATCCGGTCGATGCCCGCGGCAAGCAGGCCTTGATGCTCGTAAGCTGGCGCGAACGCCAGCAGTGGAATATCGGCAAGGTCAGGATGCGCCCGTACCTTCTCAACGAAGTCGATCGCAGACAGACCGTTCATGGTTGCATCAATGACCAGACCATCGGCAACATCGCCCAGCGCCAGGTCGATCGCCGCTTTTTCCGACAGTGCGCAAACAATCTGATGCGGCGCAAGCGTCTGGTTTAGCGCACTGAACGTCGTACCACGACATAAGGCAACGATACGCAGCGTGCCTGCTTCAGTGTCAGGGTCTGCCGGCAGGTTGAGGGCGATCTGCGCCCGTTTCAGCGCCGCTTGCATACGCTCGATTGACCGCACGACTAGCTGCCTTGCGAAACGCTGCGCTGGCGCGCATGCATGTCGCCACGAAGGCGGTGCTCGATCCTGATCATCGTTGGTGTCTTGTAGGCTGCAATGCCAGCGCTTGCGAAACGCGCCTGTATGCGCTGAACGAGAGCCTCCCCCTGGGTTGCTCCATTAAGGCGGGGAGCGATCTGCGCTTCGATCCGTTGGCCGAACAGGGGATCATGGACGACTGTTACTTTCACCGCGTCGACATCATCGCTTGCCAGCAATTGCTTTTCGATTTCGCCGGTGCCAACGCCAAGACCACCGACATAGGCAACGCCTGTGAGGCGCTTCAACACAGCAAGCGACGTGTCGTGCTTGCCAACGCGCAATGTCGTGGGGCGATAGCCCTCGCCGAATTTTCCCGAATAGGGAACTTGCGGTCCCTTGACCATCACCGTTCCATCGCCACCGATTTTAGTTTCGATCAATACCGGGCCGCTCTCGCTGTCAGCTGGATGATAAAGCGGGCCGGCAGTCAACGCCTGCGCTACCCCCTTGCGCCGCCGCCGTGCCGCGACGCCAAACTCGTCAAAGGCAACGACATCGACAATATCCGTCTTGCATTCGATGGGATCAAACGCGCGCGCCCGCGCACCATCACCATGAACGCCGATCAGCGTGCGCAAAAGACGATGCGACCCATCACCAATGCGTGGTGCCAGATCATTGAGGAACGCGCCTGGAACCACGGCATGCTTCACTTTTTCCTGTTCGATGAGCGCGTTGAAGCCGGTCAGATCAAAGGGTTGATGAAGAAGGAGGGTGCCACCCGTCAGCAGCCAGGGAAACAGGCTGGCCGACAATGAGGCAATTCCCGTCGGCATCAATGACGTCGCGATGACATCGCCAGGCTCAAGCCCCACTTCGAGCACGTTGACCAGGCCGGTACACACGCAATGGTTGTGGCTGCGGGCGATCGCGATAGGCCCGGATGGCTGGGTGGCGAATGTGATGAGCGCTGCCTGATCGGCAGGAGCGTCGGATGAGGGGGGAAAGCGCACGTCGCGCGGATGCACACCGTTCAGGTACTCATCAAGCGACATGACCCCGTCAGGCACATCAGCCCCGAAAGCCATCACATAGCGCACGGCGAAAAGTTCAGCGGCCGCGTAGCGCATGAAATCAGCCGGCATGTCATCGCCAACACGCGTGATGGTGATCAACGCCTTGGCGGCCAGCGGTTCGAGCGCACGCGACACATCGCTAGCCCGCCACAAAAACGGCATCACCGCAGGTACCAGACCGGCGCGCCCGCAGGCAAGGATCGTCAGGAAGGCCTCAACGCAATTGGGCAACGATACCGCAACCACCGACCCCTGCCGCAGCCCCAATTCGATAAACCGCCCCGCAAGAGCCGATATGATATCGTCCGCCTGGCGGAAGGTCAGGCGAAGAGCCGGTCGCCCCGACCATCTTTTGCGCTCAGTGCCATCACACATCGCCAGGCGGTCCGGTGCGCGCGCCAGATTGCGCTTGAACAGGGCATCAAGCGTGGCGCGGCCCCACAGGCCGACATCGGCATAGGATTGAGCATTGGGGTCAGAATCGATCATAAGCCGCATTATGTCATGGCGAGGCGGGTTTGCGCCACCAGCTCTCGAATGTCGGACCAAAAAGCGCCGTTTTCTGGGGATGACCTAACGAGGAGGCATGTGCGATCCGCCGTTCCGGCAGATGGTAGAGGGGCAACACATAGGCTCCCGCGATCAGCGCCCGGTCGAGCGCGCGTGCGGCATCGACGAAGTCCTCGCGCTGGCGGGCAGCGAGCAAAGCCAAAACCATCTGGTCGACCGCCGGGTCTTTGACACCGGCAAGATTGAAGGATCCGGGTTGGTCGGCCACTTTGGAGCCCCAGCGGAAAGCCTGTTCATTGCCAGGCGACAGGGACGCGCCCCAGGCCCACGGGATCATGTCGTAATCATAGTTCTGACGGCGCCGCTCGAACTGGGCGCTGTCAATCACCCTGATGCGCAAATCAATGCCGACCCGGTCGAGTACGCGGCGCCACGCAAGCAAAAGGCGCTCATGCTCGTGAAGATTGACTATCGCTTCGAAGCTCAGCGCTTGCCCTTGCCGATCCCGCAATTTGCCGTCTTTCGGTAGATAACCAACGCCAGCCAGTAAATCGAGCGCTTCGCGCACGCGGGTGCGATCAAACCCGGACCCGTCGCTCACCGGCGCGCGCCATGTGCCGCCAAGCACAGCTGCAGGTATCTTGTCCATAAACGGTTCCAGAAGCCGCTTCTCGCCGGCAGACGCCGCAAGCCCGATGGCCGATAGCTCGGAGCCCTCGAAATAACTGTGGGTTCGTCGGTAAGTGTTCGAAAACAGATTGGCGTTGATCCACTCGAAGTCAAACAGGGCCGTCAACGCCTGGCGCATCTCACGCTTGGCAAACACATCGCGGCGCTGATTGAAGGCGAGAGCGAACATCGGCTTGGGGAGACCAGAGGTGAAGCTCTCGCGTATCACGCGTCCCTCACGCGCCGCAGGGAAATCATAGCCCGTCTGCCAGCGCGTCGGATTGTCCTCCGGCCGCAGATCAATGATCCCCTTCTTCAGCGCTTCGAACATCGTGTTGTCATCGCGGAAATATTCGATTTTGATCTCGGAAAAATTATGCAGACCCTTGGTGAAGGGTAGATCGCGAGCCCACCAATCAGGATTTTTGCTGTAAACGACCGATTTTCCGACATCGACATCGCCGACAATGTAAGGTCCGCTGCCGACCGGGGCTTCAAGCGTCGTCTGGTCGAAGCGAGTGTCGTCCAGCCGATGTTGCGGCAGCATCGGCAGCAGGCTGAGGATCAGCGGCAATTCGCGGTCCTGCGCTGCGGGAAACGACAGACGTATACGCCGCGGGCCCAGAATTTCGACGCGCTCCACTTTCGAATAATAGTTGCGCAGATTGGGCCAACCGAGCCGCTTCAGGATATCGAGCGAAAACGCCACTGTTTCAGCACTGATCGCCACGCCATCTGAAAAACGCGCCGCAGGATTGAGTGTAAAGGTAACCGATGAACGGTCATCTGGCATTTCGACGCTTTGCGCCACGTGACCGTAAAGCGTGAACGGTTCGTCCAGGCTACGGATCAGCAGCGGTTCAAACACATAAGTCTGAACTTCGCCGGCCGACTGCCCACGAACGATATAGGGGTTGAGGCTGTCAAAAGAACCGACCACGCCGATTGTCAGGCGACCTCCCTTGGGGGCCGCGGGATCGGCGTAGGGCAGGTGGGTGAAATGTGGCGGCAGGGCGGGCTCACCATGCATCGCGATCCCGTGGCGGGCGATGGTCTCCTGGCCCAACGCGCGACCGCTGAAATTAAGGCCAAGCAGGCCCATCATTCCTGCCAGCGCAGCGCGACGCGACGGGTTGGCGATTTCACCCGCGCTCATCATCAATGCGGCCTGACCAGGGGGCACACCACGTGACCCCGACAGGCACGATGGCGCCAAACGCCCGATCAGCCCAAAAGGCAAGTTGCGACTCATTGCGCGAAACTAGCTGAGAAATTTACCGATTGCCTCTTCATTTTGATGCCAAACGCGGCTATGTCACGGCGCGCGACATGCTTAGGCCGCATTTGCTACCTCTCTTGCCGCGATCGTTCGCACCTTTCAGTCATATCGGCCGCAATAGCGCCAGCCGACCAACAGGGACCTACTCCGCATGACCCTCAAGCTGATGCTTGCTCGCGCCGCTGCTTGCTCTCTTTTTGTTTCAGTAGCCACCGCCCCGCTCGTCGTATTTGCACAGCAACCCGCAGCCCCCGCGCCAGCCCAGCAACCCGCAGCGCCAGCCCAGCAGCGCCCGGCCGCTCCCCGCGCCGCCCAACCTGCGCCAGCTCAACCCGCCCAGAGCCAGCGTCCCGCCGCGCCGCCCGCGCAGGAACAGCAGGCAACAGTGACGCCGCGCCAGATCACCGGCACGACCACGGGTTGGGTCAAGGTCTGTCAGAAAATTGATGGTGCCTCGGATAAGGAAGGTTGCGTCGTATCCCAGGAAGTGCGGGCAGATAACGGCGCCTTTCTTGCGTCGATCGCCCTGCAGGAAGTCGTTGGCGAACCGCGCCGGCAGTTGATCCTGGCCGTGCCGCTCGGCATGGCATTGCAGGCCGGCCTGCTGGTGCGGGTTGATCAGGAACGTGCGGTGCCGGCCAAGTTCGGTACTTGCCTGCAAAATGGTTGCTTTGCCGGTATAGATGTTGGCAGCGATCTCCTGGCGGCGATGAACAAGGGCCAGAATTTGCTCGTTACCGTGCGCAACGCGCAGGGGATCGCGCTTGATCTGACGGTTCCGCTCGCCAACTTCGTCAAGGTACATCAAGGTCCAGCGACCGACCTCAAAGTCGTCGAAGAACAACAACGTCAGCTTGAAAAAGAGTTGGAGAAGCGCGCGCTCGAAGCCCGCCAGAAGCTACTGGAACAGCAAGGTCAGGCGAACCCGGCACCCGGCGCCGCACCAGCACCAGCGGCCAAACCCTGACCCGGGCGGGGCAGCCGCAGGCCAGACGGTGCCGTTCTGCCTGCGACCGCCGCAAGATCACGACGACAATGGAAGGCCAAGGAGGGCCAGTGGTGTTAGTCCGTTTATTCCAAGCTTCATCGCGCATGTCAGCATGCCGTAACGTTTTGAGTGCTACGGCAAGGGGGACATTGATCGTTACCGCCGTCGCGGTGATGATAACGGATGTCCTCGCCCAGCCGGCGCCCCCCACGCCGCCTGCGGCACAGGCGCCGCGCCGGCAGACGCCACCTGCAAAGGCTCCGCAAAAGCCGGAAGCGCCCAAAATCCGTCAGGTGTCCGGTTTCACTTTGGGATGGATCCGCCATTGCGCCGAGGTAGGAACGCCGCCGGCTCTGGCCTGCGTGACACAGCAGGAAATACGCGATGAAAGCGGGAATTTTGTTGTCTCCCTGGCCTTTCAGGAGCCGGCAGGCGGTGGCCGCAAACGGATCGCCATTGGCGTTCCGCTCGGCTCGTGGTTGCCCAGCGAATTGAACCTGCGTGTTGATCAGGGAAAAGCCGTCGACGCGCGCTATGGAACCTGCCTTAACAATGGCTGTTTTGCCGCGCTGGATACCACTCCGGATCTGATTTCTCAGATGCGATCGGGGCAGATGGCCATCGTCACCTTGTGGGATGCGTTCAATCAACCGGTGGAAGTGATTTTGCCGCTGGAGAGTTTCCGAACCGCGATGGATGGCGCGCCAGCCAACATCAGCGAAAGTGAGGAAATCCACAAGCAGTGGATCGGCAGCCTTGCATCGCGGGCCCAAGCCAAACAGCAGCAGCCATTAAACGATCAACAGCCAGCACCAGCCGACGCTACCAAAAACTAGGACAGTTCGTGGCGCGCTTTGGCGTGCGGCCGGTCGCGGCAGCGATCGCCGCCATCCTGCTTAATGGGCAGAGGTCGAGCGCGTCTTGTAGCGGCCCTGCGGGTCAACGTAGAAATAGTCGTCGATCTGGGGATGGCGCAGCGGCGACCCGCTGTCGTCCGGCAACAGGTTTTGCTCTGAGACGTAAGCGACGTATTCCGTGTCATCGTTCTCGGCAAGCAGATGATAGAAGGGTTGATCCTTGGACGGTCTGACGTGCTCGGGGATGGCCTGCCACCACTCTTCCGTGTTGGCAAAAATCGGATCAATATCGAACACAACGCCACGAAATGAAAAGAAGCGATGGCGAACAATGTCGCCAATCCGGTATCGGGCGGTTCTGATCTTTCCAGTCATGACGAGGTTCCGTAGGCCAGTATGGGTGAGCCCATGGCCGGGTGAATCGACCCTGAGAATAGATAGATACGGATCAACGCGCTACAAGTCGTAGAGCAATTTGAACTTTTCGTCGCGCGCAGCTATTAGCCTTGCCAGATCGACGATCACTTTTGCTTGTTTCCACGTTGCGTCGTCCTGCATTTTGCCATCGATCATCACGGCGCCGGAGCCATCAGGCATCGCGTCGAGAATGCGGCTTGCAAACGCAACCTCCTGCGGATCAGGAGAAAATACCCGTTTTGCAATCTCGATCTGGGTCGGGTGCAGCGACCACGCACCGAGACATCCTTGCAAAAAAGCATTGCGAAACTGGGATTCGCAGGCTTGTGGATCGCTGAAATCACCAAAGGGCCCGTAAAACGGTTTCAAGCCATGGGCAAGGCACGCATCGACCATGCGCCCGATCGTATAGTGCCATAAATCCTGTTGAAAACGATGCCGTTCGGTTCCAGCGCTGCCATCGGCGAGAACCACATAATCGGGATGCCCGCCGCCAACCCGTGTCGTTTTCATGCCGCGCGAGGCCGCAAGATCGGCTGGGCCAAGGCTCATGCCGTGCAGGCGAGGGGAGGCGCCGGCGATCGCCTCGACATTCATCACCCCTTCGGCCGTCTCAAGGATGGCGTGGACCTGAATCGGCCGGCTCAGGCGATGGCGTGCCTCAAGCTGAGCCAGCAGCTGATCGATGTAATGGATATCCCACGGCCCCTCGACCTTGGGCAGCATGATGACATCCAGCCGGTCGCCGACGGCGGCAACGATCTCGACGATATCGTCAAGCGCCCACGGGCTGTTGAGCGCGTTGATCCGCGTCCATAACCCGGCCGCCCCGAAATCGGTGTTGCGCGCCATGTGAATAAACCCCTGCCGCGCAGCGAGCTTGTCATCAGCAGGAATCGCATCTTCCAGATTGCCGAGAACCACATCGACGCTGCGCACCAGCTCAGGCAGTTTCGCCCGCATTTTTTCGATATGCGGAGGCACGAAATGGATCATGCGCTCGACACGCACCGGCGTTTCGCGAATTGGCGCAGGCGCACCGAGTGCCAGAGGCCGATAGAAATTGCGGGACAGTTTCATATGCTCACCTTTTCCAGCGCTGCTAGCGCTCTTTTTGCTGCAGCGCAACCAGTCGTGCACAGCCTTGCAAACCTCCGGCAAACTACGGCACAACGACTGTCCCGACAAAATGTCGCGCATCTGCGATGCCATCGACCATCGAACGGCCAAAATGACATGGAACGACTTCTCATCCTGGCACTGCCATTCTTTGGCCCGATCATCGTCGGCTATATCGCCGGGAAAACGCTGAAGCGGCCGGCTGACGGCATGGCCTGGCTCAATTTTTTTGTCATCTACGTCGCCTTGCCGCCGATCTTCTATCAGCTCATTTCCAAAACGCCGCCGCAGCAACTGACCAATTTCACGTTTGCGTTTTCGACACTTTTTTCATCCTACACGGCCTTTGCTCTGGCCTTTGGCATCTCGTTTGTTCTGCTGAAGGGAAAAATCCGGGAAGCAGTCGTTGCCGGCGGCATCGGCGGGTATGGCAATGTCGGATATATGGGCCCCGGTCTGGCTTTGGCGCTCTTCGGCAACGAAGCTGCGGCACCGATGGCGATTATTTTCTGCGGCGATTGTGTTCTTTTCTTTGCTATTATACCATTTCTTCTGGCTCTTCACGAAGATCGCGCCAATCTCCTCGAAACGTTGAAGACGATCGCCCGCCGTGTCCTCCTCAATCCCTTCATTCTGGCGACGTTTCTGGGCATGGCAGCTGCTTTCACCGGCCTGAAGCTGCCGCTGGCGATTGATCGCACATTGACCTTTCTCACGGGTGCGGCTGCACCCTCGGCGCTTTTTGCGCTGGGGGTGACGGTCGCGCTGCGTCCGCTCGGGCGCATTCCAGCCGAAATGCCGGCAACGCTCGCGATCAAATTGGTGCTGCACCCTGTGATCGTCTATTTTCTTGTTTCGCTGACCGGCCCTTATGATCGTGTGTGGGTGTACACAGCCATCATGATGGCCGCCCTGCCGCCGGCGTTGTCGGTGTTTGTTCTGGCGACCCAGTACAACACCTATGTCGACCGTTCCTCGACCGCCGTTCTGGTTGGCACTGCCGTCTCGATACCAACGCTGCTCGTCTGGTTGTTTCTGCTGGAAAACAAACTGATCCCCGTTTCAGTCTTTGGTTCGTGAACGATGACGCAACCGCTATCGTCCCTGCTGGTTGTCGATTTCACGACGCTGCTGCCAGGCCCGCTCGCGACGTTGATTCTGGCTCGCGCCGGCGCGAAAATTATCAAGATCGAACGCCCTGAGGGCGACGAGATGCGCCAGTTCGGGCCTTTCGTTGAGGGGAAATCATTACCCTTCGAACTGCTCAATCGCGGCAAGACCTGTCAGACTGTCGATCTCAAAAATCCGGCAGAGACAGCCAAGGTGCTTAACCTGCTCGCCAGCGCCGATATCGTTGTCGAGCAATTCCGGCCAGGCGTGATGGCCCGCCTTGGACTGGATTATGCCACCTTGTCAGCGCTCAACCCGCGTCTGATTTATTGTTCGATCACAGGGTATGGCGCCAACGGCCCGCTGGCGCACAAGGCCGGGCATGATCTGAACTATATCGCCGAGAGCGGCCTGCTCGGCCTGTCGCGGGGAGGTAGCGACGCGCCGGTCCTGCCACCGGCTCTCATCGCTGATATCGCCGGCGGCAGCCTGCCGGGCGTGATCAATATTCTGCTCGCTCTGTTGCAACGCGACAAGACGGGGCGCGGTGTCCATCTCGATATCGCGATGAGCCAGTCGACGTTCGCGCTCATGCCTTTTGCGCTTGCCGACGTGTTGAGCGGGCAATCATCTCCCCCTTCAGGTACCGGCATGCTGACCGGCAGATTGGCGCGCTACAATCTTTATTCCACCCGCGATGGCAGGATGCTGGCTATCGCCGCACTCGAAGATCGCTTCTGGCGCAATGTCTGCGCCATCACGAACCTTGAGGAGGAATTCCACGACGACCATGCCACACCAGCGGCGAGCCATAAACGTCTCCGCGCGATCATCGCCAGCGAGGATAGCGACGTATGGATGGCCCGATTTGCGCAATCTGATTGTTGCGTCAGCCTTGTGCACAGTGTCGACGAAGCGATCAGCAACCCGCAATTCAGCGCACTCTTTGGTGATAAATCGATATTGCCTTTGCCAATCTCCCGTCATTTCTCAGCCGGCGGTGATCACGGCTAGAATAATCGCTGAACGAGGATCGAGGATGGATTTGGCTGCCAAATATGACCTAACGGCACGTCATATAAATGTCGCATTTCTGCAACGATGTGCTTAAAATGCATCATATCAGTCGCTGGATTCAACGAGCCCGGATGTGAACCAGATCAGCCTGTCACCGATTGCCCTGACCTCCTCATCGCCATCCACCAGCCGGATGAGTGGCTGGCTGGGTGCGATCACCATCACCCTGGCGCTTCTCTCTGCGCTTGCGACTTTTCTCATTGTAACCGGGCATACACCGATCATTCCGTCTCACGAGGTGGTGGTTGCTGTTCTGGCGATCAACGCCATCCTGTGTCTTCTCCTCTTCACCCTGATTGTTCGCGAAATCTGGCCGTTGTGGATCGCGCATCGTCGCGGGCAGGCGGCAGTCCGCCTCCACGGACGCATCGTTGCCATGTTCAGCCTCGTGGCGGCCGTGCCGGCGGTTGTTGTAGCAATCGTGTCGGCCCTGACATTGTCGGGCGGGCTTGATCGCTGGTTTTCAGAGCGCACGAAAGCAATCATCGAAAACGCCACCCTGGTTGGGCGCGCCTATCTCAACGAGAATGCGGGCAAACTGGCCGGTGACACGTTGGCGATGGCAACTGATGTTGCCACGCAAAGCCCTTTGCTTGTCACCGAGCCGCAGCGGTTTAACCTGTTCTTCTCCAATCAGGCCAATCTGCGCGGTCTGCCGGTGGCCTATCTCATCCGTAAAAACCGCTCGGTGGTTCAAAAAGCTGAAACCGGGTTCACCGCCGAATTGCCTCTGCCGCCTGAGCAGGTCCTCGAACAGGCAACCCAGTCAGAGCCGCTCATCCTGACGCCTGGAGGAGGGCCGACAGGTGGTATGATCGGCGCCGTCGTGCCGGTTGCCAATAATTCTGATCTTTTTCTCTACGTCGCCCGCAGCATCGACAAGCGTATACTGGGCTATCTGGCTGAGGCTGAATCGGCGTCCGCCGATTACGAAATCGCGCAGATCCGCCGCGCCAGTGTGCAATTGGCGTTTGCGCTGATGTATTCGGGAGTTGCGTTGATCCTGCTGCTGTCAGCCATCTGGTTTGGCGTGTCATTTGCCAATCGATTGGTCGAGCCGATCCGCCGTCTGATCGGTGCGGCTGATCAGGTGGGGCGCGGGAATTACTACGTGCAGGTACCTGTGAAACCCAGTGAAGGCGATCTCGCGCATCTCGGGCAGACTTTCAACGGCATGACGTCGGCCCTGCGCCAGCAGCGTGACGAAGTCATGAGCGCCAATGAGCAGCTTGACCAGCGCCGGCGATTTACCGAGGCAGTGCTTGCCGGCATTTCGGCCGGCGTGATCGGTCTTGATCATGATCTTGTCGTGACAATTGCCACCCGCTCGGCCTATCAGCTTCTCGATCTTGAGGAGGGCAGTCTGGTTGGCCGCTTGCTTGGCGATGTCGTGCCGGAACTGGCGGTTGTCCTGACCGATGCGAGTGAGGGCAATCGCCGGGCAATGCGAGAAGTCGGGCTTGAGCGGCGGGGCCGCCCCCGCGTCTTCCTCGTACGCGTGACCAGCGAGGAAAGTCCCGCACACCGGCATGGATATGTCGTGACGCTCGATGACATTTCCGATCTTGTCCTCGCCCAACGCTCGGCTGCCTGGGCAGATGTGGCGCGCCGGATCGCGCATGAAATCAAGAATCCGCTGACACCGATCCAGCTGTCAGCGGAGCGGCTCAAGCGTCGCTACGGATCGCGGATCACCGAAGACCGCGAGGTCTTTGATCAATGCGTCGACACCATCATCCGGCAGGTTGGCGATATCGGCCGCATGGTGGATGAATTCTCCTCATTCGCCCGTATGCCAACCGCCCAGATTTCACGCGACGATCTGACCGATACGATCAAACAGGTGATCTTCCTGATGCGGGTTGGCAACCCCAACGTGGATATCGTCGCTGAATTGCCTCCCGACCGTATCGAGGCTGATTTTGACCGCAGGCTTCTGGGTCAGGCACTGACCAATGTCATCAAGAACGCGGTCGAGGCCGTGACCGCGATCCCCACTCAGGTGGAGAGTGGTGGCAAGGTGACTGTTCGCCTCGAAAAACGCGCCGATGAGCTGATGATCGAGGTGACCGACAACGGCATTGGCCTGCCCAAAGATCAGCGTGAGCGCTTGCTTGAGCCCTATATGACCACGCGAGAGAAGGGGACGGGCCTTGGTTTGGCGATTGTTGCCAAGATTGTTGAGGAACTCGCAGGGCGTATCGAACTCCATGATGCGCCCGATGTCGCCAGCGGAGGCCATGGCGCGCTCATTCGTCTCGTATTTCCACAATTCGCTGCCGCGGCAAACCCTGCCCCGGCATCTGCCCAGTAAGGCTCCGACATGGCTGCTGATATTCTGATCGTTGATGACGAACGTGACATCCGTGAATTGGTCGCAGGTATCCTGAGTGATGAAGGGCATGGGACGCGCTCCGCCAAGCATGCCGATGAAGCGCTGGCGGCGATCGTGCAGCGCCGGCCCTCGCTCGTCTTTCTCGACATATGGCTGCAGGGAAGCCGGCTCGACGGGCTTGAACTACTCGACGCCATCAAGGAGCAGCACCCCGAACTACCGGTGGTGATGATCTCGGGCCACGGCAATATCGAAACGGCGGTCGCGGCCATCAAGCGCGGCGCTTATGATTATATCGAGAAGCCATTCAACGCCGACCGGCTGCTGCTGGTTGCGGCCCGTGCGCTCGAAGCCTTGCAACTGCGTCGCGAAATCCGCGATTTGCGCCAGCGCTCGACGATCACGGACGATCTTGTCGGTCGCTCAACGGTCATCAATCAGCTGCGGACAGTGATCGATCGCGTCGCCCCCACGAACAGCCGGATCATGATCTCGGGGCCGCCGGGCAGCGGTAAAGAGCTGGTCGCGCGCACGATCCACGGGCTATCGAACCGTGCGCAAGGCCCGTTTGTCATCATGAACGCGGCCTCTCTGACGTCGGAAGCGATGGAAAGCGAATTGTTCGGAGTAGAGGCAGCCCAGGGCCAAACCCGCAAGGTGGGCGCGCTGGAAGAAGCGCATGGCGGCACGCTTTTCATCGATGAAGTAGCCGACATGCCGCGCGAGACGCAGAGCCGTATTTTGCGGGTTCTGGTCGACCAGAATTTCACGCGCGTCAACGGCGCCACCCGCGTCCATGTCGATGTCCGCATCATCTCGTCGACCAGCCGCGATCTGGAAGCGGAGATCAGGGCAGGGCAGTTCCGTGAAGACCTGTTTCACCGCCTGTCCGTCGTGCCCCTTCGTGTTCCAGGTCTTGCCGAACATCGCGATGATATCCCCGATCTCATCGATCATTTTCTCACTCAGGTGTCGCAGGCAACAGGCCTGCCGCGGCGCAAGATCGCCGATGATGCGATGGCCATCCTGCAAACGCATGACTGGCCGGGCAACGTCCGGCAATTGCGCAACAACATTGAGCGGGTCATGATTCTGGCGTCCGGCAGCCCTGACGTTGCCGTCACCGCTGACATGCTGCCGCCTGAGGTTGGCTCCCTTCTGCCAAGCATGCCGAGCAGCGTCGGTTCCGAGCATATCATGGCCTTGCCGCTACGCGAGGCGCGCGAAGTGTTCGAGCGTGAATATCTCGGCGCCCAGATCAGCCGTTTTGGCGGTAATATTTCGCGGACAGCGGAATTCGTCGGTATGGAACGCTCGGCCCTTCACCGCAAGCTCAAGATGCTGGGGCTGAACTAGACGACGGCGCTAATGGATATTCTCTTGCGTCCAAGGCATCACCACCTTCAACAACCCTGCAGGTTTGCAAGCACACATTCCATGCTTGCTCAACGACAGGGATTATGGCTTTTAATATGTGCTGAGCCGCCGCATGATATCCTCACGATGGATGCGCGCCGGTATCCGCCAACAATTATCGGATAAAATCAATGGCCGCAGAGCGTACGCAAAACCTTCAGGACACGTTCCTCAACTATGTCCGCAAGCAAAAGACGCCCGTCACCATCTTCCTGATCAACGGGGTCAAACTGCAGGGCGTTGTCACCTGGTTCGACAATTTCTGTGTCCTTCTGCGCCGCGATGGCCACTCCCAGCTTGTTTATAAGCATGCGATTTCAACCGTCATGCCAGGCCAGCCTGTGCAGCTCTTCGACGGTCATGAAGAACCCTTCGATACGGGCAAGGAGTGAACGGCATAGCTGACGACGAGGTTAGCCCCAAATCAGCCGGGCGGGCGCTCCATGAGACCAAGCGGCAACCGACACGAACCATCGTCGTCACACCCTTCCTGCGCGCCGCCGGACAGAATGCGACCGATCACGAGGCGCGGCGCGACGAGGCCGATGGTCTGGCGCGGGCGATTGATCTCACCATTGTCAACAGCCTGATCATCGGCCTTGCCGAGGTCAGGCCCTCGACCTATTTCGGCAAAGGCAAGGTGGCCGAGCTTGCCGATCTGGTCGCGGTCCATGAGATCGATCTTGTTTTCATCGACACGGCTCTGTCGCCTGGCCAGCAACGCAATCTCGAACGCGCCCTTCATGCCAAGGTCATCGACCGGACGGGTCTTATTCTTGAGGTCTTCGGTGCAAGAGCAAGAACCCGTGAAGGTGTGTTGCAGGTCGAGCTTGCCCATCTGACGTATCAGAAAAGCCGGCTTGTGCGCTCCTGGACCCATCTTGAGCGCCAGCGTGGCGGCTTCGGCTTCCTCGGCGGCCCCGGCGAGAGCCAGATCGAGCTTGATCGCCGTCTCATCCAGGATCGCATTTCGCGGCTCGAAAAGGACATCGACAGCGTCAAACGCACGCGCGGCCTCCATCGCGCCAATCGCCGCCGTGTGCCCTATCCCGTCGTTGCCCTTGTTGGCTACACGAATGCCGGCAAATCAACTCTCTTCAATCGCCTGACCGGTGCTGATGTCTTCGCCAAGGATCTGCTGTTCGCGACCCTTGATCCGACGTTGCGTCTGCTGAAACTGCCAAGCGGCATGAAGATCATTCTTTCCGATACCGTCGGCTTCATCTCCGACCTGCCGACCCATCTGGTCGCAGCCTTCCGCGCCACGCTGGAAGAAGTGGTTGGCGCCGACGCGATCCTGCATGTCCACGACATTTCTCATGCCGGCTGGGAAACGCAGGCCAATGATGTTGCCGAGGTTCTGGCGCGCCTTGATATCGATATCAGATCAACACGCCAGGTGATCGACGTCTGGAACAAGTGTGATCGTTTGCCGGATAATGAACGGAATGCCTTTCGTGAAGCAGCAAGGCGCCAACCAGGCGAGCAGCGCCCGGTGGTTGCTTCAGCAGTCACAGGGGAGGGGCTGGAGGCGTTATCAGTCCGCCTCGAAGAAGTTTTGGCGCGAACACGGGTGAACCTGACCCTCACCATACCGGCCGGCGATGCCGCATCACTCGCCTGGCTTCACCGTCACGCGGAAGTGTTATCCACAGCCTACGATGATGCCGGGACAGCGGTGATCGCACTGCGCATCGATCCATCGCGCCAAGATGAAATCAGTCAGCGCTTCGCGATTATAGAAGCCAGCTGAATGCAATTGTCTTGACAAGGGCGTCCTAAGGCAAATCAGGGCTTTTTTCGTCCGCCTTTACCGCATTCCACAGTTCTTCCATATGCTCGAGCGTTGATTGACGTGGTGTCAAACCTCGTGCGGCGAGCATCATCTCGACGCTGGCAAAGCGGCGCTCAAACTTCCCGGTCGCCGCCTTCAGCGTCTGCTCGGCGTCAACCCCCGCATGGCGCGCGAGATTGACGACTGCAAACAGAAGATCGCCGATTTCCTCGCCGATTTTGTTGCTCTTGCCTGCCAATTCGTGGGCAACTTCGTCCACTTCCTCCCGCACCTTGTCAAAGACCTGGCTCATATCCGGCCAGTCAAAGCCAACATCGCGCGCGCGTTCCTGAATTTTGTGGGCGCGGGTTAATGCAGGCAGAGCAAGCGCAACGCCCGCGAGTGCACCGGCGGGCGTCGCAGCCTGCGCTTTGCCGGCGCGTTCGGCTTCCTTGAAGAGGCGCCAATTTGCTTGGACTGCCGCCTCGTCGGCGCCGCGCAGATCGCCAAACACATGCGGGTGACGGGTGATCATCTTGGCGGTGATCGCCTGGACAACATCACCAAACGCGAAGGCGCCGGCCTCTTCGGCCATGCGCGCGTGATAGACGACCTGCAGCAACAAATCGCCCAGTTCGTGGCGCAAATCATCAAGATCACCACGGTTGATCGCGTCGGCGACCTCATAGGCTTCCTCGATCGTATAGGGAGCGATCGAGGCAAAATCCTGACGCAGATCCCATGGACAGCCGGTGTCGGGCGTTCGTAACGCCGCCATGACCTCGATCAGGCGGGCGATATCACTCGATGGCAGCTTCGCTGATTGCGCATGCGTATCCTTGCCGTCGCTCACAGCTTGGCGACGAAATCGGATTTACCCAGATCAACGCCGTTATGACGCAGGATGTTGTAGGCGGTCGTTGCGTGGAAAAAGAAATTGGGAATGGCGCGGTGCATGAGAAAGTCGCGCCCCTTGAACGTCTGTGTCTGGCCCCGGATCTGCATAACGATCTCGCGATCCGTCCCGTTCTCGACTGCATTGCGATCAAGCGCATTCAAAAACGCGATCGCACGGGCAATGCGCTGTTTTAATTCCCCAAAGCTTTTTTCGACATCGTCATATTTTGGAATGTCAACGCCCGCGAGGCGCGCACCTGCGCCTTTGGCAAAATCCGTGGTCAGTTGCACCTGACGGGTGAAATCAAACATGTCGGGATAGAGACGAAAAGTCAGGAAAACAGCGGGATCGAGCTTCCTCTGCTCGACATGCATGGCCGCCTTGTCAAGACATCCCGATATCGCATCGAGACTGGCGGTGAATGTCAGAACAGACGCTTCGTAAAGTGAAAATGACATTGAGTATCCTTCCGGGTGATGCAGCTCAGTGATTGATAACAAGATCGAGCGGCAGGCGCGACAAGGGCGTGGCGCCGTTTGCGGTGATTTCGCTGGTGCGCGCCAGACACATGGCCATGCCAGCTTCCTCATCAAACAGGATCATGTGCAGAAAGACGACCATTCCCGGCTCGATGAGCGCCGGGTTGTCATGATAAAACATCGGCCAGTCCATCCAGTTCGGCGCAAACGTCGTGCCAAGGCTGTAGCCGCATGCGTTGAGGCGATGTGCGCGATGACCCGCGCCGTCCAGCACTGCTGCGTGGGTGTCGAACACATCGCCGAAAGGCGTCCCTGGCGTCAGTCGTGCCTCACACGCCAGCAAGGCATCGCGGGCAGCCTTGTGCATCTCGACCAGGCGCGGGGAGGGCGTGCCAATCAGAATCGTGCGCATGAGCGCCGCGTGGTAATGGCGATAAGCTCCGGCAAATTCGAGCGTCAGCTGGTCATTGGTGTCGAGATGACGTCTGCCGCTGAAATAACGGCACATCAGAGCGCCGGGGCCGGAGCCGATGATATATTCATTGGCCGGGTCGTCGCCGCCACCGCGAAAGACCGCACTTTGCATCTCAGCCAGGATATCACCTTCGAAAGCCCCGGGGAGGGCGAGGCGATTGGCAGCCTCAAGCGCGGCGTCAGCCAGCGCCGCTGCCTGGCGTACATAGACAAGTTCAGCCGGGCTTTTCACCGCGCGCTGACGCGTCACGATATCAGATGCGTCAACCAGCGCGGCAAAGCCGTCAAGCGCTGCGACCAGTTTCTGACCATTGAGCGCCGTCAGCCCATAGGCATCAAATTCGACCCCAAGCCGTGCGTTGCGCAATCCCAATTCAACGAGAATGTCTCTCAGTTCCACAGCGGGGCTGGCTTGCGGCCCATCAGTCCAGATTCGCACGTCATCGATAACCGACGTGAACTTGGCCTGAAGCCGATCAGCCGAGCGCGTCAACAGGACTGTGCGCCCATCAGCGGTGAGCACCAGACATTGGAAAAACACATAGCCGAACGTGTCATATCCGGTCAGATAATACATACTCTCCTGGCGAAACATCAACAGCCCATCAAGGCCGCGCGCCGCCAGCTGACTCCGGGTTATGGCTTGACGGTCGGCAAATTCCTGAACTGAAAAATGAATATTGCGCGGGCGCGACGACATCAATGACCGACCTGACCGATGGCCCGGCAATGCCCCAGGCCAGTTGAAAGATAGTTAGCACGCGGTACCGTGCGCGCATCTCGCCCTGACCCTGTTACCAGCGCTCAGGGGCTTGCGATACTGGCAGGTGAGGTCGACGACCATGACTTGACGGGGCAGGGCATGAGAACCCCCAACCCCGTCGGTTACGTGATCTCAGTCAACGCGGCGGATATTGTCAGCAGCCGACTTGCCGGTCCGGCGATCGGGCACGAGCTCGTAGGAAATCTTCTGACCTTCGTCAAGGCCATGCATGCCAGCGCGTTGAACGGCGCTGATGTGTACAAATACGTCAGGTCCACCAGCGTCAGGTCGAATGAAGCCGAAACCCTTTTGCGCATTGAACCACTTTACCGTGCCCGTGATCATATCAGTCTTTCCATATTCGCTAACAGGGAAACACGGCACCAGAGACATGCCGCGTCGTGACGTCTGTGTTATCGGAGAATGTCGTGAGCGGGCACCCGGGTGGTCAAGGGGCGCGCAGCCAGTTGGTTCAACCGACACACTCACGCAATGTAACATCAGATTACAGAAAAAACGAGACACATTTATCAAATGCTCATGACATTAGCGCAGGTGGGGCGACCAAAGAGCAAGAGCAAAACCCCCGCGAACACGAAACATTCGAGCGCGCAGGCGCTGGCGTCGCTGCTCCCGCAGATTGCCGCGACAGAACGGCTCAATCCCTAATTCGCATAAGATATATTATGGAACATTTTATTATCGCCGCCGTGTGACCTAAGTGTTTGATCCCGGGCTTTGAT
>FSSH01001660.1_pt1 | contig 47472 bp, 38 predicted proteins | sample 1166101 | NCBI WGS metagenome assembly FSSH01 (sample SAMEA32972668, study PRJEB13176) | freshwater metagenome | biome: Drinking water system; feature: Biomass in drinking water that filtered by 0.45 um membrane; material: drinking water | place: USA | collected 2012-12-20 | depth 0 m
GACTTGAGAGACGGTATCTACGCAAACCCAACTTACCGAGTTGATATTGTTGAATCTATGGTAAATATTAATATTCAATTTTAATAGAACCAACGAATGTTCTTGGCGCGCCGTAAACTGCTGTTCCAAAGGTGTAGAGCCCACCCAGATAGGTTTTATCGAGCAGGTTATCGGCATTTATTTGGGCGGTGACACGAGTATCGCCGACTTTCCAAAGTTTACTAGCCATCAGATTCAGTGTTGCATAGCCAGGTGCTTTGATGGATTCAGTGAAACCAATCTCGCGACGGCTGACAGCTTGCAAGCCAGCTCCTAGTTTTAACCCATGCAGGCTAGCATCTTGAAATTCATAGGTAGTCCATAAATTACCGTTATGTTCAGGAGCATTATGTAGGCGTTTTCCGATGGTGCCGGCTGTCTCGGAGTCCTTCAATGTTTTGGCAAACGGCATATAGGAATAAGCGCCTATCACCCGCCACCCAGGCAGGATTTCTCCGCTAAAGTCTAGCTCGATACCGCGACTTTCTGCTTCGCCGACAGCTCGAAAAGAGTTACCTGCTTGTGTTACCTGCATGGGTAAATTTTGTTTCTTCAAATCATAGTACGCTAGAGTCCCTGTGAAACGGCCATCGAATAATTCAGTTTTTACTCCTGTCTCCCATTGCTGTGCTGTTTGAGGCGATAAGCGTTCTCCATTTTGAGTAACAAAAGCGGCGTTAGAGGCGCCAAAGTTTTCGGTATAGCTGCCGTAGAGCGATAGCTCAGGTAATGCTTGCCAAAGTATGCCACCTCGGGGCGAAACGCGATCATCGGTAATGGTCGGATTAATGATTTTGGTGTTGTCTCCAAAAGCACCGAAAGCCGAATCGCCACCGGTTTCGGCATTGTCATAGCGCAACCCGGCCAATAAATGTACATGATAGGGCAGTTCAATTTGGTCTTGGCCATATACTCCAAACCAAGGTTGTGTATAACCGAATGTATTAAACTGAGTGATAGCGGGTGCTTCTGTAAAATGAAAAGGGTTATTGATGTTGGTGCCCGAAGGCGAAAAGCCAAACACAGGCCCCATTGTTGCTCTGGAATCCGTACGCATGTAGTCTCCGCCGATTAATAGCGTATGTTTGAAATCTCCAGTAGTAAATTTACCGCTCAACTCCAGCGAGTTATAAAAATTATTAAAATAATCATCCCCATTGGCATTTTGCTGAAAGAAAAACCTGCTGACATCACCATTTGCGGCGACCGGTCCTGTCGCATTGATCTGGCGCAATGTTTGCTCACTGAAACTGGCGTTAAAACGGTGATGCAACGTCCAGTTTTCGTTAAAACGATGATCGGTATTCATGGCGAACATGATGTATTCCTCTTCACTAAAATCCCATGGGTCGCTGAGATTTTGGCGACGATTGCCTCCTCCAATCTGTGATCCATCCGAATTTAGCAGTAATAGATTTCGTCCGAATGTTTTGATGTTGCTGTATTCCAATTTAAACGTTGAAACAGTTTTATCGGAAATATTCCATCGCAACATTGGCGCGACAAATGTTCTCTCACCACCTGCAAATTCGGTGATGGAGTCATTAGCCTGATAAGCAAAGTTTATCCGATAGGCCAAGTCCTTATTCTCAGTCAATGGCCCTGTAGCATCAATATCTGTCCGATAATGATTATAAGAGCCGAATTGCTGACGAAGGCTGTAGTACGGCGTATCCAATGGCTGTTTGGTAACAAAATTAATTATCCCGCCAGGCTCGGCTCGTCCATAAAGAATTGAGCCAGGCCCTTTTAAAACTTCAACTCGATCAATATTGGCAAGCTCTTCGGTGTGGTGCCAATTATTGATAAAAGGAAAACCGTCTCGGTAGTAATTGAAAGTCTCGAATCCCCGAATGAAGAACTGTTTATTGATTTCCGCACCGTTTGTAACACTGCTAACATTACGTAGTGCCTGATCGATAGAAACAACCTGTTGATCTTTTAATACCTGTTGGGGTATGACTTTTATTGACATCGGCGTTTCCATAATCGGCGTGTCAGTCTTAGTCGCTGTAGATGCATTGGGCAAACTGTAATCCGAGTTATACGGATCCGTTGAATCATAAACCGCCTTCCCTACCACCTGCACCGCCGGCATGGTCTGCGGCCCCAGATTGTTGTGCAGTTCCGCCGCCCGCGGCTGCAAGGTGATGGCCCCTTCGCCGGTCGTCACGGCTTGTAACGGCGCATCGCCCAATAAAATCCTGATTGCTTCGTCGGCGGTGTAGTCGCCTTGCACGCTGCGGCTAAGCAAGTTGTCGGCGATATCAGTGCCGTACATCAATTGCTGCTGGCTTTGCCTGCCGAACATCAGTAAGGCTTGGTTCAGCGATTGGGCGAGGATGTCGAAATGGTGTTTGCCGGCTGCATCGCCGAGGGCGGTTTGTGAGATCAACGCCGCGAGCAAGGCAGCTTTGGCGGCATGGCGCCGGCCCTTGCCGGCTGAGAGAGGTTTGCAATACTTTGCGTTGGACATGGGTTCTCCTGGTTTCGGTCTGGTTACACGGCAGCATTCGGGCTGGTGTTAGTTAAGACGGAAACTATTTAAAAACCCACATCAGGCGGCCATTGAATTTTTTACATTGGGGGAAATAGGCAATGGAAAATTGAGATGGCGATGGCAAAGCGGGGCAGTGTTTACCTAAGTAGTTGAGACTAAATCCCCCTCGGTCCCCCTTTTTCAAAGGGGGAAGTGGACGTCGCTGGCTCGGATTCGATGGTTTTATTTCCCCTCTTTGAAAAAGAGGGGCCAGGGGAGATTTTCTGAATAAATCACCACTCAACCGTCCTTTTTCAAAGGAGGAAGTAACAACGTCTAGCGCAGCACGACCAAATACGGCGTGACGTTGATAATCTGCAGCTCGGGCACCGCGGCTTTTAAACTGGCGATGGCTTGATCCAGCGCTTCCAACCGAAACAGGCCGCTAATCCGCTTGTCGGCCAGGGCCGGATTCAGCAACACCACTCGTCCGGGGCGGTATTGATTGATTTGCGCGACGGCTTGGTGCAGCGGCAGACCATCAAATTGCAGATAGCCATCGCGCCAAAGCGCCATGTTTTCGGGCCGTTTTGCGGCTTGTAAGGCGATAGCGTGGCCGCTTATCAACGCCGATTGTCCGGCGGTCAGGCGTTCGCGGCGCTGTTGGTCATCCTGGATTTCGACGATGCCTTCAACCAGTTCGATCTGGGTTTGCGCCGACTGGCGCTGGACGCTGAAAGCGGTACCAACCGCCCGGACTTCGCTGCCGGCGCTGCTGACCACAAACGGCCGTTGCGGATTTTTAGCCACTTCGAAAAAAGCTTCGCCCGTCAACAGCTCCACCCGGCGCAGGTTATCGTCGAAATGAATCGCCAGCGCCGTGGTGGTGTTGAGCATTACTCGCGATCCGTCGGCCAAGGTTACGGTGCGTTGCTCGCCCTTGCCGGTAAGATAATCGGCCCGCCAGAATGCCGGTGGATACAGCGCGGTCAGTGTGACCGCCAGCAATGCACAGCAAGCCACCGCCAAAGTGAGAGAACGGCGGCTGCGGGTTCTGGTATTGACGCGGCCTTTAAGACTCCTAAGGCCGTCATTCCCGCGCAGGCGGGAATCCAATTTGGCAACCGGGCGGCTTACCCGTACACCCCCATCGTGCGCTTGCCGCCCCCCCTCCCCCGGTAAGGGTTGCGCACCGGGAATGACGCGGCGGCGGCCACGCAGTTGTCCCAAGCCCGCCCACAGTTTTTCGGCGCGTTGCCACGCTTGTTCGTGCATGCTGTCGGCGGCCCGCCAGGCATTCAGTTCTTGCCGCGCAGACTGAGAAAACTCACCGGAATGCAATTGGCTTAACCATGCGCAAGCCTGCTCCAGCAAACGCTCGGCATCGTCCGGCATCGGTTCGGTGGACATGGTCAATTCCTGATTGAACGGTGGGGGAGATATATCATAGACGAGGCTATTGGCCTAAACCACAGTCGCTAATCGGATTCATCCAGGGTTTTAGCACAATGCACTAAGGCTTTTTTGATGTTTTCTTCCACGGTGCGGAGGGAGATATTCAGCGTTTCGGCGATTTCGCGCTGCTTCAAGCCTTCGAAGCGGTTGAGGTAAAAAATGCGCTGACACAAGGGGGACAAGCTGGCCATGCCCTCGATCAGTCGGTCCAAATCCTGTTCACCCAGTGCCACGGTTTCCGCGCAGCGCAGGTCTTCGACTTCCGGCGGCGTATCGTCCGGCCATTCCACAATCGCAGCACTGCGTACGGTCTGACTGCGATAGTAATCAATCAACAGGTTTTGCGCGGTACGGAACAGATAGGCTTTCAGATTGCCGACGCTGCTCAAGTCCTCGCTACGACATAGGCGCACGAAGGCTTCCTGGCAAATGTCCGCAGCGGTTTCCCGGCAACGCACACGCGAAAACAGCGCGGCTTCCAGTTCGCCGTGGCAACTGAAGTACAACTCTTGCAGAGATTGATGAGCTTGAAAAGACATTTGCCGGCTTAATGGTTTCGGTATCTAGGCTTAAACCGAAAACTGCCAGCAAATTTAAAGCCGGACGAGAAATTTTTTGCTCAATCAAACAGCTAGACAACCGACAAGGCTCCAAACCCGATAATTTTTTATTAATCTATGTTAAATAAATGACGCCATATGCCGGATTTCACGCACTTTAGCTGTACTCAAACAAAAGGGACTGATTGTCCGATATCTCATTAAGCGTCAAAACCTTCGCCTCGTTCCCGACTTTTCCGGTCCGCCTCAGCCAGCAATTCGTCGATAAAATAGCGGCAGTAATTGGGCACGTACAATTGCTTCAGATACGCAATTTTGGTGGTGGAACTGGGTATTAAGCCGGACAGGTCTATGGCAAGCAAATCGCTATCCTTGACTGCTTCGTATGCCGTGCCGGCAATAATCCCCACGCCCATCCCCAAGCGCACATAGGTTTTAATCACGTCGGAGTCAGCCGCCGCCAGCGTAATATCCAATGGCAAATGCGCGTTATAAAAGGCTTTTTCTATGGCGGTACGGCCGGTAAAACCTGGGGTGTAGGTCAAAATCGGCTCAGCTGATAGCCGTTGCAGGCTTATTTTACCTTCCGCCAGCGGATGTCCAAGTGGAACCACGGCGACGTGATGCCAGTGATAACAGGGCTTGACCACTAATTTATCGTCTTCATCCAGTTTTTCGGTGCAGATGGCGATGTCGGCCTGATGCCGGTGTAACAAGTTAATCAGATTATCCGGCGACGATTGCACCATATAGATTTTAATGCCCGGATATTTGCGCCTAAAACGGCCTATCGGTTCCGGCAGTAAATATTTTGCCTGCGTATGCGTAGTAGCTATCCGTAACGTGCCGTTGCTGTTCTCCAGAAAGTCGTCGGCAATCAGTTGGATATTTTTTTTGGCCTGATTGATTAAATCCACTTCTTCCATAATCTTTTCACCCAAGGGCGTTAAACCGGTGAGTTTTTTACCCTGTCTGACGAACAGCGGCGAACCCACTTCAATTTCAAACAACTGGAGTTGCCGACTGACCGCCGATTGCACCACGTGCATTTTTTCTGCGGCTTTGCTCAAATTGAAATCGGTTTCCTGCAAAACTCGCAGCAATTCCAATTGATTAAGATTCATAGGCTTGCTCCTAAAAAAATTCCGGGATTCAAAGCAAAATTTTATTACTAACCTATACTGTAATTCGACGTTGCGATGAGAATCTATTCTTTCGATATAAAAATCACATTATATCGTTTTATTTTAGAGGTTCCGTTCACTAACATGACAAATCGACCAGGTGATTTTGTCGGCTTTTGTTAGTGAGAGGCAGACCTCCTCCTAGCGACAGGGATGTTTTGATGGCGGGTTGCATAAACCCGCCATTTTTTTCGCCACTAGTCCCACGCCAATGCCGTCAAGGAAGCGCTGATTGAGTCCTTCGATAGGCTGAAGACGAACGGTTAACCCTTAAGGTATTTAAATCGTCGCTCCCGCGAAGGCGGGAGCCCAGCGTCTAAAATGGATTCGCTGCACAGTCTAACGGCTCCCGCATACGCGGGAATGACGAATTGGCGGATGACGGATGCCAAAAAATGTATTCAGATTTACCCTAACTAGCGACAGCCCGTTTACTCTGCAACTCCGCCAGAATAGTTTCCAGCGCATTGGCCAAACCCTCCGCTAGTTCGATTGCACCATCGGCTTGATCCTTAGCGGCCGCTTCGGCTTGCTGCGCCAAACTCTGTATTTGCTGAATCTCGAAAATGCCGGCAAAGCCTTTCAAGTTATGCGCGACAAATTTAATGGCGGCATAGTCGCGCTGCTCGGCGGCCAGTCTTAGTTTATCCACATTCGCTTGCTGCGCGCCATCCAACGCGTTGTCGATCAACTTGTCTATAAATGCCTGACGGCCATCAAAACGTTGTTGCAACGCCGCCCAATCGATCAAGCCTTCGGTAGCTACTTCCGCCACAGCGTGATTTACCGTTTCCGGCATTTCGAGTACCGCTGCGGCACCGCCCCTACTGCGAGTTTCATCCGACACTTTGTTGATCGACACATGCTGCCGCAACGCGCCGACCAGGACATTGGCATCGATTGGTTTAGTAACGCGATCCCGCATCCCCATTTCCAGGCAGCGCTGCCGCTCTTCGGGCATGGCGTGAGCGGTCAAACCGATGATCGGCAAATCCGGCACGATTTCCAGAATACGCCGCGCCGCCTGATAGCCATCCATCACCGGCATCTGAATATCCATCAGCACCGCGTCGAAACCGGCATAGCCGGCTTCCTCCAGCCGCTCCAGCGCTTGTTGACCGTTTTCCGCAAAAGTTACCTGTGCGCCTTCATGAATTAACAAATCCTCCAAGACCAATCGATTTAAAGCCACGTCTTCCGCGGCTAATATTTTAAAGCCGCGCAAGCGTCCGCCGTTGTCCTGGTGATAATCGGCCGAATGCTCGACACCGGCATCCGTCGCCGGTAGCGGCACACTCAAAGTGAATTTGCTGCCCGCCCCTAGCGTACTTTTGACGACAATATCGCCGCCCATCAGCTTGGCCAGATCTCGACTGATCGCCAATCCCAAACCGCTGCCGCCGAATTTACGGGTGGTCGAGCTATCCGCTTGCTCGAAAGCGGTAAATAGACGACCAATCTGCTCGGCGGTCATGCCGATGCCGCTGTCCGTCACGCTGATTTCAGTCATATCTTTCTGCCGAGAAATTTCCAGGCTGACATAGCCATGCTCCGTAAACTTGACTGCGTTAGACAGTAAATTGACCAAAACCTGCCTTAATCGCAACGGATCGCCATTCACCCATTCCGGCAAATCTTGGGGGCGATGCACTATCAGATCGAGTTGCTTTTCCTTGGCACGCATATCCACCAGACTGATGGCATCTTGAATCAAAGCATCCAGGCGAAACGGATGCTCGTCTAAAGTCATCTTGCCGGCCTCAATTTTAGAAAAATCCAGGATATCGTTGACAACACTCAGTAAATGCATGCCGGCATCGTAAATACGGACGCTGTTTTCCTGCATGTTCCGCCCGGCATTATCGCGCAGGCTAATTTTAGCCAAGCCGATAATCGCATTTAATGGCGTACGAATTTCATGACTCATATTGGCAAGAAACTCGCTTTTCATATGCACCAGATGTTCTGCTTCCAAACGCGCGGCTTCGTGCGCCTGTTCAACCGCCTTGCGATGACTGATGTCGCGCATGACGCCGATATAAGTACTGCCGAAATCGTCCATCAGTTCGTTGACGCTCAACTCTATCGGTACCAACAGCCCATCTTTACGCTTGCCTTCCACTTCGATCCGCCGGCCGATAATGACTCTTTCCTTGGTATTGTCCAGATGCCGGCTCAAATATCCATCGTGCTCGGAATGGTAAGGTTCAGGCATCAGCATCTTCACGTTCTGCCCCAATAACTCGTCTTCCTCGTAGCCGAACAAATCGCCGATGGCATCGTTAACCAACAGCATGATGCCTTTGCTATCAATCAACACAACGGCATCGGACATAGTCCGCAGCACCGCTCTGGTTCTGGCTTCGCTGGTAATTAATGCCGCCTTGGCACGTTTGTTTTCGCTAATATCGCGAACCGTAGCCTGCACTACAATTTCACTGTCGATCTCCACCCTGCTGAGTTGCACTTCGGCGTAAAAAGTTTCGCCGTTTAAACGTTTGTGCAACCATTCGAAGATAACCGAGCCATCGGCGATAGCCAGCTTAAGCTTTTCACGCGCCAAATCGGCGGATGATCGGCCATCCGGTTGGTATTCCGGCGACAATGAGGCAGGAGTTTGCGCTAAAAACTCTTGTTCATCCCGGCAAGCAAACAGATTGAGTGCCGCCGGGTTAACCGAGATAAAGCCACGGCTGGCACTGACGGTCATGAGCGCATCCCGTGAAGATTCGAACAGAGCCCGATGGCGCTGTTCGCTGGCTTGCAAAGTCTGTATCGCCTGTTTTTGCGCGGAAATGTCTCTGATAAAGGCGCTGAATTCGACAGCATTTACCAATTTATTAGGGGTGATGGCCAATTCAATCGGAAACTCATGCCCGTCGCGGTGCAGCGCCACCACTTCAATTCTCTGGTTCAACACAGATCCACGCCCGGTCTCCAAATAGCGCCGCATACCTTGCTGATGGGCTTGCCGGTAGCGCTCCGGAATGATCATATCGTGCAACAAGCGGCCCAATACTTCGGCGGCCGGCCAACCGAATATTTGCTCGGCCTGGCGATTCCAGCCATTGATGAAACCATCGGCGTCCATCTGCACCAAGGCATCCAAAGCAGTATCGACAATACTGCGGATGCGGATCTCATCCTCGCGCCTTGCGGCCAACAGTGCCGCAAAGCCGTCGGCCATTTCGTTAAAACTCTCCGCGACCTGACCAATTTCATCGCGCATGGTTAATGGCATTCTTTGCTGAAAATCGCCAGAGGAAAACGCTTTCGCGGTTTTTGCCAGCCTCTCCACGTATCGGCTAACCCCAAGATGGGCGCCAATCGCAAAATAAATGATCAGCATAAATATAAAGCCGGGGATGCCAATACTTAGCGCCAGCGTGGTTTTGGCAGCGTTAATTCTGGCCTCGATCAGTTGTTCGGCTGCCGGAATAAAGCTGTCGTAAATTTCGGAATAAGCGGCATCCAGCGCTATCGTAACGGTCGAATAAAAGTATTCCGGATTGATGGAGAATTTTCCCTGAACAATATCGGCAATCACATGCTGAGTAATCAGACTGGCTGCGTTGACAACATTGTCCCTGGTAGTAGTCAGTATCGGGTGCAGTTCCGGTTTATAGCGCTGAAAATCACGGGTAGTTTCTTCAATGACCCGGATGCCGGTTTCGAATCTATCCTTGATGACGTAAATCTCGATTTTTTCCTGATCGCTAATTGCCTTTTTGGCCAGTATCCCCATGCCATAGCCGCGCAGTTGCGCTATGCCTTCCAAAGCCCTAGGCATTTGCTCGGTTACCAGCATGATCAAATGGTAGGAATCCAGATTGGAATCGGTGAACAACAAGGATTCCTCGCCAATCAGTTCCTCCAAATCCAATAACTTTTCAACCAAGCGGCTATGTAAACGATAGCTTTCCTGAATGCTTTGATTGGCGGCGTTTTGCCGGAGTTGTTCCCAATCGTTTTTTATGTCCGCATATGCCACGGCAGGCAAAGAATCCACCGCTAGCGTTTGTCCCAAAGCCGATAAGGCCGAACCGACCTTGGTTTCCGAAAGGTCACGTTTATCGCGCAAACTCTCAACACCGCCGATTACCGCCACGGTAATTCCCCGATGCTGCTGCACAAATTGCATAGTCTGCGTAATATCCTTGATTTGTACCAGTCCTTGCAGCTCGCGCTCGGAATCCAGAATCACCCGATTCAGACTCTGATAAAGGCTGTAAAACACCACGACAACGGCCAGCAGCGACAGAAAACCTATCACTACAAACTTCTTGCTGAAACTTAATCGATTCATCAGCGCCACGGCGGGCGAAAACAAAGCTTGCATAGGCAATCCTCGGTGGGATTATTAGATCGGTAGGGATTCAGGCGGGTACTTAGCGGCTATCCTGGGCCGATAGCAGCAAGGCTTTTTGCTTTTCGACAATTTTGTTCAAACGTAAGGCCAGCCGGTTATCGTTCTCGAACAGGTTGTCCATTTGCGAAGTGAGTTCGTCCACGTAACCATGTAGCAAAAACTCCTGGCTATCGGTCAACCCTAGATGAATAAAGGCGCTTTCCATATTCATTTTGTGTTGTTCGGCCAAATTCACCATCTGCGAGTGATTGCTTTGTTGATTGGCCTCGATCTCGATCAATAAATCGGTCAATTCTTTCACGCCTTCCAGGCGGGCATTCGCTTCCTGTAGACGTTGTTGTTCGCTAATCATGGCTTCGACGCGGGCACCGGCACCTTCGGCAAGTATCGCCAGATGATCACGCAATCGGCCAATCGCATCCGGATCATCGGTATCCAAGCCGGTCACCAATAGCGTTACATGCGGAAAATTAAACACCAAGCGATCACCGGCCTGATAAATTCGGCCCAGCTTGGCCACGTAGGTAAGGATGGAGGCTTCGAGCGGAGTACAGATTGTTTCCGGACTAAAGTCGTATTCGTTGGCGGTATCGGTCAATTTCACCAAACCGTTTAGATCGTATTGCTGTAAGGTCTCGATTAACAAACTACCCAATTGCTGAAACGTATTGCATTGAAACGATGAGCGTAAGAACTGCAACACCGTGCCGGTTTCGCCCAAACTGGACATAGCGGTAAATGCGGTTTTTTGCGCATAAGACAGTTGCGATTGCAATTGCCGTTTTTGCTGCTCGGCTTCGATAGCCAAATCGACCTTGCGCAGCAATACGTCTTTTTTGGCGTTTTTCGGAATAAAATCGTTACCGCCGGCATCGAACGCGGTCAGCAAAATCTCCAGATCGTCGTGTGCGGAAACAAACATGACCTGCACATCGTCATTGCCGTCGGCGCGAATCTGCCGACAAACCTCGATACCGCTGAGGCCCGGCATTTCGATATCCAGTAAAATCAGATTGGGGGCCAAATCCATCGCCGCCAAACATTCCTCGCCATTGGCAAACTCGTGGATTTGATAGTCATGCCCCTGCAATTGGTCGGTTATGACCAAACGCAATAAAGCATCGTCATCCACTACAAAAATACAGAAAGGTCTATCGGGCATATTATTTCCTGGGTTGCTAGATTAGCGGATGAAGCAATATTGATTGCCAATAAGCATAGCGGTCCGGGCCAAAATTGCCTGACCGCTCAGTTAGACCATCTTAACAGCCGCAGCGAACATCCATGCCGGCGGCTGGGCAGAACTGTGTCAACAGCATCGGTTGTGAAAATAACCTTGTGATAGTGCACTACAAATGCCTTATCAAAAACCACGCATCGGAGTGTATACGCGTGAATCAGGCCCCGTGCGCATTGGCAATGCCCAACGCCGCCCAGTCAAAAGCAGGGCCTATATCCCATTTATCTCTACGAAAATTCACATGACTGGCGATGCCGGAATAGCTCTGAAAAAAATCCAGATCGCGTTCGAATTGCTTGGCTTTGGGAGGCAAGGTTTTCGGTATGGAAAATCGCCCGCATAAATCGTTCAGCAGCAAGCGAATCGCCTGCACCTGTTGCGCTGGAAAGGTAGCGAAATACTGCTCGCCCCGATAGCTGGTTTGCATATATTTATCGGTTTGGATTTTGTCGCAGTATTTAGTACCGAATAACTCGGTTTGGCCTCGCCGCGGCGGCCACCAATTCAAGACCTCCGGATTATCCGTCGCCGGTCGCAATGGTCCCACATTGGCAATTTCTATCGCTATCGAGCGTTGATCCAGTCGGCCGTTAAATCCCTTCACCCCTAGATGATAAGCCCACTGCGTCGGATCGAACACTTCATAGACCGTGCCGTCGACATCGACCAGATAGGCTGCGGCAATATGTTGCGTATCGCCGATCCAGGTATCGAACGCCGACTTGGCTGACGAACCCGCCGTGAAGTGCAAAACAATCAGATCTTTTTTCGGCCTCTCGGTAAAAAACTGCCCGGCCGGCAAGCGGAACCGGGAGCGATTGATCTTCAAACCGGCGACCGCAGCGGCGGGTTGGTCACGGAGCACCATAATATCGGTACTCGCCTCGCCTTCGTTCGGCGTTACCAACACCTGCGGATTCGGCCGATCCGTGGCACCGGCCCAGAAAAAACAACCATCCTTATCCTGATACCAATAGCCGTTGCCGGATACCATATCCCCTGCCGTAAAGCTGACGACCTCGACTTTACTGCCGGCATCCAAGACGCGCAGCACCGGTGCGCTGACAGACGCGCGACTGCGAAGATTTACTTTACTCAGCAAACCGATTTGCTTGCCGGCCACCAAATCGGCTGCCGGATCGGGCAACGCAACTGCAATCAGCTTAGCAATATCGACGCCGGAACCGGGGCAGTTTACCGAGGCACGAATCGCGCTATGCGACAACACATGATCCCCATCGACGGTGATATACCAGCGGTCGGCAATCTCACGGAGCAATTTCGAGCATGCCGCTAATTGCGTGGCCGGCCGTAGGCGGGCCAAGCACCGACACTTCTAAGGCAACACCAATCGAGAAAAAATTGGGATTGGTGTTGGGCCGCTGCTTGATAAATTCGGCGGCAGGATTGACCACCAAACCGGCATGAAAAGCGGTGTCAGCTTCCTGGACATATTGATGAATCTCGCCGTTGTTGCCGATGGCGTAATGCATCGACTGTAAAGCCCCCGGCTTGTTGTAGCGCATACTGGCATCTGCCAGGCTGCCAGCCGCCGAGTGCAGGACAATGATGTCCGGTTTGAAGCCAGCCGGGCGACCGACCCGAAAGTTACCCGGCGCGCAGCCTATCCATTTCTTGTCCATAAGTCCTCCTCAACCCTGCGCCTTCAGATCGCCGCGCTCGCCTTGTAACGGATTAGGCGCTGGCGAAATGTCCGGGTTTTGCAAATCGCCGCCTACGGTCTGCGTCGTTTGGCGAATAGCCTTCTGCTCATCGTCCTTGCGTGCGAGGCCAGACCGCAATTGCACCAGCTTGCTCAAGGCGTTATACCAAAACGGCCCACCCAAACTAAGTAGAAAAATCGATAAGATCAAACCGGGAATACTCACCAGTTTCCAATGTTTGCACCAGTTTTCCCGATCAACGGGCAGGCTGATCAAACCCTGTTCCGCTAGAAAATTAAGATAATACTTTTGCTTTTCCAGATCGATGCCCTCTTTGGCTTTATCAGCGTCTTCCGTCAGCACCTCGGCACCCTGCCCTTCGGTAACTTTCGCATCGGCTGTTTGAACCGCATCCCTTATTTGCGGATCTTCCGTCAGTTTGGGCGCCAATTCCACGAAGGCCGACCGCATTTGCTCGTCCATGGACAGACGGTTGATCAAATACACCGTGTCCAACTGCAACGCAATGGCTACCAGGGCAGCGCTGACCACGCTAACCACGCGGGTGGTGGCGGTGAACCTGACGCTGACGCGATCGATCAAATGGTCGAAATTCAAACAAATTATCGCCAAAAATTCGCTGGTAGCCTCTTGCAACAAAGCGTTAGAAGCGCGCACATCATGAGCAAGCTCAGGATTGGATTTTTCAAATTCCAGCGCCAGCATCCGGGTGTTTTTCAAGGTAGCGGCCGGATCTTCGATGCCGTTGTCGTGCAGCACCGTTTTCAATTTATCCAGCAGATAGATTTGCTCGGCGACGACTTTCTCCAGTTTGTGGTAATGCTGCTTTTTCGGTTCGGCCTTGGCTTTTTTGACCTTGGCAAGCAAGCTTTCAATACCCAAGCGCTTAAAAAACATCGGACATTCCAGCAGTTTGCTTTCCAATGCGTCCGTAGCTTGGCCGACATTGATGGTTTTATTCGCCAGCCTGGCTTTGATCTGTTCGAATTCCGTTTTGATCGACACATCATAGCCAGCTGCCAAATCCAGCAAAATCTTGATGAACTCTTCGCGATGGATCACTTCGCCAAACTGAAAAAACTGCAACCACTCCGGCAAGCGGCAGCGACAGCGGCCGCCGATAGTCCGTTGCGTGAGGGTTAACGCGGCGATGGCCTCGGCCTCCGCTCTGGAAAACCTTGCATCCAGCAATTCCAGCAAATCGGCCAGACCGGTACGCAGATTGCGACCGCGGCTGGCCATTAAATTCAGCATTCCCTGGCTGATTAAGGTCACCGCCATGCTGACGATCAGCATCACCACCGACAAACCCAATAACACATCCAGTGACTTCAACATCGTTATTCTCCTGTGGAAAACCGTTGCGGCTGAATGAATCTAACATCCCTGCAAAGGCAGCGTCCAGGCTTTTGGTTTTTTACCGCTTCCCGCCGCAGTGGAAACTCAAATGCCAGTCTCCAAAGGCAAGCGCTCCATTAAATAACACAAACAATCCTGGCGGATTACCCGCTCGTCCAGCGTTAGCATCGACGGCATCGTCGGCCGAATGATTTGCACTTGGCCATCCGCAACGGTCAGGAATTGCTCGGTAACCGGCTTACCGTCGTTGTCTTTGGCGATCAAGGGCATCAGCGCGGAATCGGTTGTACCCAATACTGTACCGGCGGAAATTTCAGTGAAATTCAGGCTTTCCAGTTCCGGATCAAGGCGTAGATCGACCGTAGCGTCGCTAAAACTATAACTGCCCTCTTCGGCGACGGTGACTTGCGCGACGGTGTGATAAATATCCACATCCTGCTTCGCAATCGGCTGTGCCGGAAACTCATGCAAATGCAGACAGCTGTTCAAAAACTGAAAGGCGTGTTCGGTGCCGTGCGGCTGACCGGGCCGGCCGCATTCTAAAGTCACCGCCGGACAAAACTCGGCGAACGCGCTGGACTGCGTACCCTTGGGATGGGTGAAATACACCAGCAAACGGCCGAACAGCGCACCCAGATGCAGAAAGTCCTTGTCCAGTTTGTTGATGCAGGCGTAATGCGGATTCAGGCCTGTGTTGTTATGCACATCAACGCTGGCAAACACGCCGCGCTGACGCATGATCTGGCAAATCTGCGCCGCCCAAACCGTTTCCGGCGACTCGGGTAACGCAGTACCGGGCCAGATACGATTGAAATCCGGCTGACCGTCCAGCCGTCTCAAATTTAAACGCGCCGCCTGGGTATTGCCGAAAAACAGCGTCACGCCACGCGGCAAGCTTTGGCCGTGATATTTTTGCAACAGCTTTTGTACGGCCAGGAAGCCGGTGGATTCGTTGCCATGCAGCAGGACGGAGACAAACAGGGTTTCCGGGCGTTTGCCGGGGAGGTGGAATAGGGTGGGTTCGGGGATTAGCTCATGTAGAGCATTTACCGAAATATCCAGCAAGCCGTTTGGTAGGCTGTCGAATTGTTTTATGTAGTCATTAACTTTTAGAATCGGTTCCATGTGTAATGATTCGAACTTGTTTTTCAACTTTATACCGTGGGAATACCAACATGCCCGAAAAATGGACTAATTTCAACGTATCGGGCAAATTTGCTATTCTCGACCTTTACCATGTATGAAACTGAAACGCGAAGATTTTGAGCTGCATTTCTCCAACTATCGCAAGTACCTGCGCGAAGAAATACACCACTTTCGCGAATGCGTAGCGGTATATCGACAGATACAAGAACGTAAAACAGACAGATTGGAAGTTATAAACCAAGCCCCGGCTTTTTTTGGCGTTGTCGAACGAGCCCTCTTCTCGAGCATCGTCATCTGGGGCGATAAACTTTTTGATTTCAAGGGAGAACGCGGGTTATTCAACTTCCTAACATTCATTGAATACAACCGAAAATGGCTAACAACAGCTGAATTACAACGCCGCAGAGGGTATTCTAAAAATCATTGGATGCTTGATGGCCGGATTCCGATAACTGCCGAATCAATTGAGCTGGACCGTCAAAAAATCCGCTCATTGAACGCTCTCAAGAATTTCCAAATACGCCGAGATAAATTTCACGGTCATTTTGACAAAGATTACTTCTTCGACCGAGAAAGACTTCAATTAGAGGCACCAGTCGGATGGAATGACCTTGAAGAAGCCGGGTGTATTATGGGAACTATGCTTAACGACTATTCTGTAGACTTCGACGGAACAACTTTCGCCTGGGATACATTGAACATCGATGACCTCGATGTGCTCCTCAGAAATGCAAGTCGCAATAACTAAACTAATGGGAGAGCCGAAAACGCTCTCCCGACGCTACATTTTATCGTTCCCGCGCTCAGCGTGGGAATGCATCCAGCACCGCTCGTGCTTATGTATCGGGACGCCGGAGCGTCGAGTCCCTGTTCCCACGCCGGAGCATGGGAACGATGATGTTGTAGTTATTTCATATTACCCACGGAAACCTGTTCTACACTGCACTGCCGTCGCAAATAATTTCACTAGGTTTTTATTCGTCAAAACAAAGAGGTCATTGTGGAAGAAGATAAGACAGACAAGATTAGCTTTGCGCCGCTTATCCTCTTGGACTCGGGGAAGTATAGGTCTCTAATGCTTTCCGACCAACACATGGTAGAGAAATTTCATGTATTCGAAGAGCGGGCTGACGAAGGCTGGAATGGAAACGGCTATGACTGGAACTCAATAGCCCAAGTCATCGTGGCCGAACAGCTATCTGATTTACAAGACGAGCTCGATTTCGATCCGGAAGCCGGAATGTTTTCCGCGCAAGGATCGCGTTTCGCGCTGGAACGTCTCGGAAAAGCAATGTCATTGGCCTTTCATAACGAAGAGGTACTTCGAGATCTTCTGTCACGTTCTGAACTTGATTGATCGGCTGGTGTAGATCACGTGTTTATCGTTCCCATGATAGCGTCGCGGCCTTTAAGTTAAGGTCGAACTGTCCCTTCTCCCAGAGGAAGAAGGTTAGGATGAGGGGACCAAATAAGGCCTCTTGCCTTATTTTTATTCTCCTCACCCCAACCCTCTCCAGCAGGAGAGGGAGCTTTTTCTTAACTTAATGGCAGTGACGCCGGAGCATGGGAACGATGATGTTGCATTTATTCATATCCCCCACGCGGAAACCGCTTCTCCACTGCGTTGCCGCTGCAAATAAAGCCGCGTCAGATCCGCAAATTCGCCCGGATTTTCCTTGATGAACCGCCGCTGCCACCGGCTACCAGTTTGTTGACTGGCGAGGCGTTGGCGGATAACTTCCAGATATTCTTTGATGTCGGAGGCGGCGATACCCAAATCCTGCAAACCCTTAACGGCACGCGCTAACAACTCTTGCTCGATCAACATTGCCAGTCTCTGCTTATGTTCGCCAAACCAGACAACATGGCTATCCAAACCATGCCGCGCAGCCTGATAAAAATTATCCTTGGCTTGCGCGAAGGATAATTCCGCCCTGCCCGCCTGCCGTTCGTCCGCCAGATTCTTCACCAGTCCGTAGTAAAAAGCGGCATTGGCGATCATGTCCAGCACGGTTGGTCCGGCGGCGGGCGTGCGATGTTCGATGCGGATATGCGGGGTGCCGTCTGCATCGAAACCCACCAGCGGCCGGTTCCAGCGCCAGATCGTACCGTTATGTAAGCGTAAGTGCTGAAACGCCTCCGGTGCGTCATCAAAATATTCAGGCAATAGTATCGGGAAATGCTGCTGGTTTTCGACAAAGCATTCCAGTATCGACTGCCGGGCAAAATCGGAACCAAAACTAACCCGGTGCAACGGCCCATCGGCGGCACCGGCATAGCCGCCAGTGGCAATAGCCTGCTCGAACAACGGGATGCGGGTTTCCGCCCACAGATCCTTGCCAAATAAAAATGGCGCATTCGCGCCCAAAGCCACCATCGCCGCCGAGGCGATGATCGAAGCGTTGTAAACATGATGGGCAATGCTCAGCGGACATTGGATGTGCAATTGAAACGAGGTAGTCGCCGCTTCCAGCATCACGTCGTGATGTTCGATTTTCAAATGCTCGTGGCCGCAAATATCCAACACGATAGGCTTGCCCCGGCAACGCAAAATTTGTTGATTCAAGGCCCGATAACGATTCATATCCGACATATTGCCCAAATGCAGATCACTTTGCAGCAAGGTCGGCAAGATGCCTATCGTCAACAGATTCAAATCCATTTGCCGAGCATGCTGCTCGGCTTGGCCCCAGGTGTTTTGCAAATCGTTATGCATGCGGCTGAACGCATCGCCGGTCAAAGGCAATGGCGGCGTGTTGAGCTCGATATTGAATTTGGCCAGTTCCGGCCCGGCCATTGGGTGGGCAAAAGATTGCAGATATTTCTGATTTAAGGATGCCGGCCGCATCTGGTCGTCCAACAACCAGGCTTCGACTTCAAAACCGGCCACCGGCTCGGCTTCCGAGCAGGCGCGATTTTTAATCAGCCTACCGAGTAACTCGGTTTCCGCGGATAAGCGTTGCCGGAAGCGCTGAAAGTCGACATTTTGATAGGCTGCGGCATGAATTTCTTGACCCATGACATTTGCGCTCGTAATCCAACGGGACAGATTGAGCCAAGCCGGACTGGTGAACGTCCGTAGTTAGCCAATTAAAGGTTAAGTTTCCGTCCCTGCTATCCTCAACCACCGCTCAAGTACGCTACGTACATAAGCTTGTTCCTCGACGCTCAACTCCCTGCCCTGCGGAATTTTATGCCATTTCTCAAGACAGCCCCGACAGCAGCAGGCGGTAGCGTGTTGCGCGACAAACACCGGATGGCCGCGAAACGGGGTTTGTTTGCCATCGTTGCGCGGCTCGGCTGCGGCCAGGCGTTTGCCGATAAAGTCTTGGGCGTGGCTTAATACCGTTTCCATGCCTTTGTTGCGCAAGTAATCCAAGTCCTTGCCGTGCAGACGAAACTGGCTGCGAAACTTGGACTTAGCCAGGCCGGCAAACAGTTCGTCCAAATCCCGCACGGCTTTAAGGCTATCTCAACACGCCGGCAGAGGGCGTGTAACTGTCCAACACATGAATGTAATTGGCGCGCTCATATGCGCTGGGGTCGATGGCGTGTTGTTGGCTGACGCTGCCTTTCAATTGGCTGATGGATTCGTATTCGTGTTCGATCAGCCATTGCTCCAGTTCCGCGCGAATCTCGCTGAGCTTGCCCACGCCTTGCGCCAGCAATACGCTGCACAAATGCACCACGTCCGCACCCACTAATAAGGCTTTGATCACATCCGTACTGTGATGAAAACCGCCGGTTACCGCCAACGACATTTTTACCCGTCCATATAGCAAGGCGGTCCAGCGGATGCGCAACAAGGCTTCCGATTGGGTAGACAATTGTAATTTCGGCACCACTTCCAAAGTTTCCAGATCAATATCCGGCTGATAAAACCGATTGAATATCGCAATACCGTCGGCACCGGCTGCTTCCAGGCGTTGGGCAAAATGAATCGGCGAACTGAATTGCGGCGACAGTTTTAAGGTCAGCGGCACTCTTACCCGGCTTTTTAATTCGCGCAGAATATCAAGATAACGGTTTTCCACGGTTTCGCTGCTCTCGTCGGCATTGGCCGCCAGATGGTAGATATTCAGCTCCAGTGCGTCGGCCCCGGCTTGTTGCAAGGCTTGACCGTATTCGATCCAGCCGCCCTGGGAAATGCCGTTCAGGCTGGCAATCACCGGAATATTCAAGCTGCTTTTCAAGCGTTGCAGATGTTCCAGATATTGTTCCTGATAGGTCAATATATGATCCGGCACCGGATGAAAGGAATCGGCCTCACCATAGCCGATGCCCTGCCCATAAAAAAATCGTTCCATCTGCTGCTGTTCGGCTTCGATTTTTTCTTCGAATAATGAATACATCACTAAAGCCGAAGCCCCCGCATCTTCCAGCCGACGGGCGCTATCCAAATCCTTACTCAGCGGCGACGCCGAAGGTACCAAAGGATGTGCCAGTTTCAGGCCCAAATAATTTGTCGTTAAATCAACCATGTTGGCTCTCCTGGGCAAGATCGGCTTTCAGTGCGGCTTTGGCGGCCGCGACGCTGGTGGCATCGCTCCATTCCAGCGCGGCCAGTTGTTGATAGTAGCGGTAGCGGTTTTTCACGTCCTGCTGCGCCTGTTTCAAAAAGGCTTCGGCGTGGTCGGGATGGCTTTGCCAGAGCATGCTGAAGCGGGTTTCGCTCATTACAAATTCGCGTAGCGGCACCGAAGGTTCCGCGGAATCTAATTGCATCGGATTCTTGCCTTGCTGGATGCGACCGGGATTGAATCTAAACAACGGCCAATGCCCGCTTTTGACTGCCAGATTTTGCTGTCTATGGTTGTTGGACAAATCCACACCGTGGGCAATGCAAGGCGCGTAAGCAATGATGATGGACGGACCGTTGTGCGCTTCCGCTTCCAGGAAGGCGTTGAGGGTTTGGGTGTCCTTGCCGGCATAAGCCACATGAGCCACATAAACATTGCCATAGTCCATCGCCAGCAAAGCCAGGTCTTTTTTCGGAGTGGCCTTACCGCCGGCCGCGAACTTGGCTACCGCACCCAACGGCGTGGACTTGGAGGTCTGACCGCCGGTGTTGGAATACACTTCGGTGTCCAGCACCAAGATATTGACGTTACGCCCGCTGGCCAACACATGATCCAGACCGCCGTAACCAATATCGTAAGCCCAACCGTCGCCGCCGATAATCCAGACGCTTTTCTTGCAGAGATAATCGGCTAACGGTAACAAGGCCTGGGCAGCCGGCTGCTTAAGCGAGGGTAAATGCTGCTTCAACTCGGCCACACGTTGGCGTTGCTCGTAAAGGCCGGCTTCATCGGATTGGTCGGCTTGTAAAATTGCATCGACCAATTCGCCGCCCAAGGTTTCCCGTAGCAACACCAATAATTCCGCAGCATGTTCCGCTTGCTTATCAATCGCCACCCGCATACCCAAACCAAACTCGGCGTTGTCCTCAAATAGAGAATTATTCCAGGCCGGCCCCCTGCCCTCGGGGTTTTTGGTCCAGGGCGTGGTCGGCAAGTTGCCGCCGTATATCGAAGAGCAACCGGTGGCATTGGCTACCACCATCCGATCACCGAATAGTTGCGAGGCCAGTTTCACATAAGGGGTTTCGCCGCAACCGACACAGGCGCCGGAGAATTCGAACAAGGGCTGCAGCACCATCGAACCTTTGATGGTGTTGGTTTTTAATAGGCGGCGGTCGTATTCCGGCAAGGACAGGAAATAATCCCAGTTTTGACTTTCCGGATCGCGTAGCGGCGCTTGCGGTTGCATGTTCAAGGCCTTGCGGCTGGCATTGGATTTATCGCGTATAGGGCAAATATCCACGCACAAGCCGCAGCCGGTGCAGTCTTCCGGCGCCACCTGATAACTGATCGACAAACCAGCCGGAAAGTCCTTGCCCAGCATCGCCGCATGTTTGAAGGTTTCCGGCGCATTGCTCAAGGCTTCGTTGGGCACGATTTTGCTGCGAATCGCCGCGTGCGGGCACACCATTGGGCATTTACCGCACTGGGTACACAGATCGGTTTCCCAGACCGGAATCTCCAAAGCCAGATTGCGTTTTTCGTATGCAGCGGTGCCGGTCGGGAACGTTCCATCCACCGGCATCGCGCTGACCGGCAACGCGTCGCCACGGCCGGCGATGATTTCGCCGGTGACGCGGCGGATAAATTCGGGCGCACTATTGGCAATTAAGGCGGCGATATCGAAACCGCTGTCGGCCTGCTTCGGTAACGGCACATGCCGCAAGCCGGCCAGGGTTTCGTCGATGGCTTTGAAGTTTAAATCAACGATGCGCTGGCCTTTTTTGCCATAGGTTTTTTCGACGGCGTGCTTAATCGCGGCAATCGCCTGTTCCTGCGGTAACACCCCGGAAATCGCGAAAAAACAAGTCTGCATGATGGTGTTGATACGTTTACCCATCCCGGATTTTTCCGCGACCGCATTACCGTCGATCAGATAAAACCTGATTTTTTTATCCAGCATTTGCTGCTGCATCTTGCGCGGCAAGGTTTCCCAAACTTCATCGACCGACGCCGGACTATTCAATAGAAACACCGCTTTGTCGGCGGCATTGGCCAGCATGTCATAGCGTTCCAGAAATACGGTTTGATGACAGCCGATGAATTGCGCGTCGTTCTCGCCGATCAAATACGTGGAGCGAATCGGCTTTGGCCCAAAGCGCAAATGCGAGACAGTAATCGCCCCGGACTTTTTCGAGTCGTAAACAAAATAACCCTGGGCAAATAAATCGGTTTCTTCGCCGATGATTTTGATGGTGTTTTTGTTCGCGCCAACGGTGCCGTCGCTACCCAAACCGTAAAACATCGCCTGAAAGGTTTGATCGTGGGTATCGGTGCGGTAAGCGGGGTTCCAATCTAAGCTGGTGTGGCTGACATCGTCGTTGATGCCGACCGTGAAGTGATTTTTCGGTTTATCGTTTTTCAGTTCGTCGTAAACCGCCTTGATCATACCCGGCGTGAACTCTTTGGATGACAAGCCGTAACGACCACCCACCACTTTGGGCAGGCTGGTGAATTTTTCGCCGTCGCTGAAGGCTTGCGCCACTGCCCCCAAGACGTCTTTGTACAAAGGCTCACCGTCGGCGCCCGGTTCCTTGGTGCGATCCAGTACTGCGATTTTTCGACAGCTGGCCGGCAAGGCTTCGATCAAACGCTCCGGCGCGAACGGCCGGAACAAGCGCACTTTCAACAAACCAACCGCTTCTCCCTGGCGATTCAGATAGTCCAGGGTTTCTTCGACTGCCTCGGCGCCGGACCCCATAATTACTATCACCCGCTCGGCTTGCGGCGAACCGACGTATTCGAACAAGCGATATTGGCGACCGGTCAAACCAGCGAGCCGGTCCATGGTTTGTTGCGCAATCTCCGGCAACGCAGCGTAGTAAGGGTTGACCGATTCCCGGCCCTGGAAATATACGTCAGGATTTTGCGCGGTACCGCGCAGTACAGGATTATCCGGAGTCAAGGCTCGGCCGCGATGCTCGCTAACCCAGTTGTCGTCTATCATCGCCCGGATGACACTGTCGTCAATCTCGACAATTTTAGCGACCTCGTGCGAGGTGCGGAAGCCGTCGAAAAAATGCATGAACGGGATGCGGCTTTGTAAGGCCACGGCATGTGCCACCAAGGCCAAATCCTGAACTTCTTGCGGCGAATTGGAGCACAACATGGCATAGCCGGTCATCCGCGCTGACATCACATCGCTGTGATCACCAAAGATAGACAAGCCTTGGCAAGCCAACGAGCGGGCGGCGATATGAAACACGGTCGGGCTAAGTTCGCCGGCAATTTTGTACATATTCGGCAGCATCAACAGCAATCCTTGCGAGGCTGTGAAGGTGGTAGCCAAAGTGCCGGCTTGCAGCGCGCCATGAATGGTGCCGGCCGCGCCGGCCTCGCTTTGCAATTCGACTACGCGGGGCACGGTGCCCCAAAGATTGGGTAGATCGCGAGATGCCCATTCGTCAGCCCATTCGCCCATCGCCGAAGACGGGGTAATTGGGTAAATCGCTATCACTTCATTGAGTTTATAGGCAATAGTGGCCGCAGCCTGATTGCCGTCGATGGTGAGAGTTTGCTTTTGCATGGAATAACCTTTTCAGGAAATAAAACGGGGGAGCCGTCGGGCAACTGCCGACGGCTGTTTTTCTATGATGCTCTAAGCATAGTCAAAAACGACTGACTAATTTTTAGTCAATTTAAAGATGTCCCAAACGGGACGGGCGATTGGCTTGTTTGCTCACGATTTGATCACAAGTTTATCCACAGCTTCTGTGTATAACTGTACTTTTGGACAATGGCTGCCGCCGAAAACAAAGGCCTCCAACCCATAAATCAAGCTAATTAATCCTCCCCCGGCAGCTTATCGGCCGCCTAAAATTCGCAAACCCTTAGTTTATTCAGTCTAGTCGTCGCGCAGCACAATAGGCATCACTTTATCTTCGACTTCAATTACTGCCTTGTTTAACACGACCAGTTGTCTATCCTCAACAAACTGCACACCCAACATATAAAAAATCGGCCCCCAAAACGGGTTGATCATCAAGCCACCGAGTACGCTTTTCCCGGTTCGTTGCAAATTTTTCAAGGGGTTGAACGCCACAGCTAGGGTTTGCTGGGGGTGTTCGTCAAACACGTCGGTTATCGGTTTAAACGTGTGTTTATCCCGGCTTTCCAGCTCCGCCAACGAAACCGACAGCTTGCGGGCCATTTTATAAAAATGCAGGCGTGCCGTGATGGCCGATACCGCAAAGGTGATAGCCATCAACGGTAACAGAATGCTGGGCGGCAATAACGGTGCAAAAGCCGGCGCCAGCAGTACCAAACCATAACCCAACATCAGCGTGTCTTCACCGCGTTCGACATCGCGATCCAGATTTTTAACGATGGCAACCACTTGATTGCCGGACTGATCCAAATAACCTTTGTCTTGAGCCATATTCGTCTCCTTCAGGTTGAATGTGCAGGTCAATGATTAGATGCCTGCGAATGAAAAAAGTCAACTGCCTGACCGATACCGGCTTTATGCGTCACGGCTCGGCAACACCCCATTTTGCTTGCAGATAATCGCGGCGCGTATCGAAAATACGCTGCAACTTATTACCGATAAACCTATGCAGCAATTGGCCTAGCCAGCCTAGGGGCATCGTGTAAAACACGATGTCTTCCAATACGACGCCCGCCTCGCAATGACTTAGGCGAACTTCATGGCTCCAGAACCCAAATGGACCGACCGCTTGTTGATAGACAAACCGGTTCGGCTTATCGCAGTGACTGACTTCCGATAGCCAGGACATGGGCACGCCAAACACGGCCTTCATCCGATAACGGATTAGCAGGCCGGGGTAAATGTCCTCGGGCACCGGCGAAGTAATGTCGACGTGAAAAAACTCAGGCGTGATTTGGTTTAGATAGTGCGGAGACGAGAAGAACGCCCACGCTTGCTGTTGGCTGAGGGCCAAGCGCTGCTGCCGGTGGATGTGATAAATTTTCATAATACTCGCGCGTGACGATGGAGGACTACTGGGATTGCAAGCAATCTACCGTAAAAAAAATTTTGCGGTAGTGCTACTGCTTATGCACGTCGGCTACGCAAATGCGCCGGTCCGTAAATCAGCGCGCCCGGCGGTGTAACATTATGTCGAATAAACCCAAACGAGCCGGTGATTATTTAGTCTTTCCGCTTTCTTCCTTGATTTCAGCGATTAAATCACCGAGGTTTTCGCGCTGTCTCAGTACAAAATTCCGGCTTTCCTCGGCGGTGCGACTACCCAGCACGATGATGTCTTTGCGATGTTTATGCGCCAGATAACCCGCCAGCAAACCGCCTGAAAACAAGGCGAGCGGATGCCGGATCAGCGCGCGCGTGATGCTTTTGCTGGCGTGCGTCAGTCCGGAAATAACGATACCCATCACCACACCTTTGACCAGGATCTCGCCATTGGTCGGCGGCGCCATTCTGCCTTTCTTGCCTTTGCGCGTCGGCGACTTCTTAACTTTCTCGGCCACAGCTTGGTTTACTATTTTTGCTTGCGTCATACCCCTGTCTCCTAAAAATCAACACGCCAACTAACAGCATAATCCAAAACAGGCAAAACTGAATCCTGTTAACCGCCGCCGGCACTATTCACAGTTTTACTGACTAACTGCTGCTTAACGCTCGGATCGGCGGCCTTGCTCAAAGCAGTCTGCAACAATTCATCTTGACCATAAATGTCCGGGTAAAAGCGCGGTTTATCATCAAGACCCACAAAAACAGTGGTATAAAAAAATAACACCGGTATCGATTTTTTCAGAGTGACTCGCTGGGTTTTAGGCCCGGCCATGGCCTGCTGTATGGTTTGCTGATCCCACTCGCTTTGGTCGCCGAGCACAAATTCCGCCAGCTTTCCAGCTTCCGCCACTCTAACGCAGCCGTGGCTGAGATCGCGGCGATCCCGGTTAAACGCCGCTTTGCCGGGCGTATCATGCAAATACACATCGGCCTTGTTCGGGAAAATAAATTTCACCCGCCCCAAGGGATTGTTACTGCCGGGGCGTTGTCTGGCGCGCACCCGACCACTCTTAATTTCGTCGACAATGCTGTCTTGATTTTCGTCGTCGTCTTCGTCGTCGGCATAGCGTCCTACCAATTCAATATCCTGACTGGTCAGAAACTCTTCATCGCTCAATAGTTTCGGCAGCATTTCCTTATCCATGATGCTTTTCGGAATATTCCAATACGGCATGAACTCCAGATATTTCATTTCTTCCCAGAGCACCGGGGTCTGGTTCTTTTCAGCTTTGCCGACTATCACTTTCATGGTCAAGGGCTGTTGATCGTCGCGAGAATTGAAGGCCCATAATTGAAACGCCGGGATATTCACAAAAATCCTTGGCCCTTCGGGCAACTCCGGCATCCAACGCAGACGCTCCATGGCTAATTCGAGCATGGCAATTTTATCGGCCGGCGTTTGATTCAATAAGGCCAGGGTTTGTTTGCCAATCACCCCGTCGGCTTTTAAGCCTTGCTGTTGCTGCAAGCGTTTCACCGCCTCCGCCGCCGCCGCATCGTACAGCGTCTCTGTGCTGCCGGCACCAATGACGTCTTCCGCTTGCAGCTCACCCAATTCCAGCAGACGCCGGCGCAACTCGGGCAATTGCGCGTCTTGCTCGCCGGGGCGCAGCGATTTTGCCAAAAGCAGTTTTGGCTTCTGCGCGACGGTATTTTGTTGACGATAAGCAGCCAACAAAGTCTTTAATTGCTGATATTGCTTGAATTTGGGTGCCAGCGCCGCCGGCAGTTCGGCAAGCGTTTGTTGTTGAATATGTTGATTCAGCAACACAGCGACATCGCTTGCCGATTTGGCGGCAAACTGCGCGGGATAATCAAAGTCGCGCGGATCGACCCGGCCGACATGCAGATCACGCGCGTAATGTACCAGCGCGATCGACAAGGCCACGTCGTAAGAGACCAACTCCGTTGTCGCATTTTTCGGTAGTGTATCGGCCTGTTGTAAGTAGCCGCGCAAACGCTCGACTTCGTATGTATCCGGATTCAAACCATCGGCCTTGGCATTGCTTAGCAGACTCAAAGCGTCTTCGCGATTTTTCGCAACACGACCTTCGCCCAGCCAAATCAGCTGGTTGGCATTCATCTGATACAACTGTTTCAGCGCGTCGCTAAACTGCGAAAAATCAGGCTGCGACAATAAAGGCTGCTGTTTGCTGGCCAGTAATGACTGTATGGCTTGTCCAACAGCAGGCTCTGGGCTTTGGCTGCTGGCGGATTGCGAGAAAAAATACAACAGCATCAGTACCGTCAGCAGGTACGGTGGAGAGTTGCGCCATGTTGTTTGATTACTGCTTGATACGGCTTGCTGCGTCATGATTTTTGCAGGTTCAAATTCGGACAAAGGTGGTCATATTGACAAAATACGCGCTCAAGTTCTAGCTGCGCCGGATAAAAAGGGCTTAATTGCATTGAATTCACCGATCATTGCTGCACCCTATAAAAATTCGCAGCGATTTCGGTAAACGTGATACCACGGTCATAAAAATACCGTGCGGTGCCTGGTTTCACAAGTTTGGATCCAGCTGTTCAGAAAACTCCCATCAGCATATCGACTAGCTGACAACACACAACCTTAACCGCCTGTTTGTAAATTGTTTTTGCCACTTCTGTAGGCATCCGTATAAGAATTTACCGATTTGTGGGCGAGCGTATCGCGCTAGAATAGCGGGCGTAAATCCTGTCTGACCCATAATCCACGCCTATCGTTTTTCATGCATCCCCATCCAGAACCCGAGCAAACACCCAACGCCAAACAGCTAAATAGCAATTGCCGCTGCTCGTCTTTAAATCGCAAAGCGCTGCGCAGCGAACTGAATAGGCTGGACGGAAACGACGATTTGTATCGGCTGATCGCCGAGGAGCGGCCGAATTTGTTTGCTGAATCTGCGGTGTTCATCGATCAAGCTTGCCTGGACCAACAACTGGCGATCATCGCCGCGCTGGAACGGGTGATTGCGCTGCCGGCGTATCAACAACAGGTACTTACATACGCACCGGACGCCGCACGATTTTTAACTAAAGCTCATGGCGTATTTCTAGGCTACGACTTTCATCTGAGCGCCGACGGCCCGAAACTGATCGAAATCAATTCTAATGCCGGCGGTGCGATGATTAATGCGCTATTGATTCGCGCACAAAACAGCTGTTGCGAAATCGTCGGCAACCAACAGCCCGGCAAACTCAACTTGCCCAGGCAAGATACTCAGCAAGCCGAAACCCTGTTCATGAACATGTTTTACCGGGAATGGCGAGCAGAGCGCGATGTGGCGCCCCTGCGCAGTATTGCCATCGTCGACGACGACCCGCAAAACCAATACATGTGGCCGGAGTTTCTGTTGTTTAAACACTTGTTCGAACAACATAAAATCCAAACTGTAATCTGCGATCCTGGGGCCTTAAGCTATCACGCGGGCAAGCTTTGGCACGACGATCTGCAAATCGATCTGGTTTATAACCGCTTGACCGACTTTGGCTTGGAATCGCTGGAAACCCAGACTTTGCGGGAAGCCTATCTGGCCGGTGCGGTAGTGCTGACACCGCACCCCAGAAATCATGCGCTATATGCCGACAAAAGGAATCTGGTCTGGCTGGGCAACACTGATTTTCTAAAAGCAAACGGCGTCGATGAGCATACTCGAACACTATTGCGAGAGGGCATCGCTCACACCGTGCTGGTCGATGCGCAAAATGCCGAGCGGTTCTGGGACGAGCGCAAGCAGCTGTTTTTCAAACCAGCCAGAGGCTACGGCAGCAAAGCGGCGTATCGGGGCGATAAACTGACCCGGCGAGTTTTCGAGGATATTCTGCAACACGATTATGTGGCGCAGACCCTGGTAAAACCCAGCGAACGCCATCTTGATGCCGGCGAGTTAAAATTGGATCTACGCCACTATGTCTATCAAGGCCAAACCCAATTGGTCTGCGCCCGCCTCTACCAAGGCCAAACCACTAACTTTCGGACACCCGGCGGCGGTTTCGCGCAAGTGGTGGTGATCCCGTAACTTACAGGAAAAGAGATGGAACCCGGCAAAGCATTAATTCTTATCGGCTCGGCCATCCTGGTGCTCGGCTTGGTTTTGAACTACGCCCCGTGGTTGGTGAATTGGTTCGGCAAACTGCCGGGGGATATTCGGATTCAGGGTAGAAATAGCTTCGTGTTTATTCCGATTACGTCGATGATTGTGATCAGCGCGCTGATCACGTTACTGGCCAATTTATTTTTCAGAAAATAAGCTTTCGAACAGCGAGAAAAGATCATGAGCAAACTGGTCATTTACAACCACGGTAAGGATAGTATTCCTTGGGGAGAAAAACCCCTGGCATTGGCAGAAGTCGCCAAACGCCAAGGGTTTGAATTTATCAGCCCGGATTATCAAGCCAGCAACGACCCGGACTGGCGGGTAAAGCAGCTATTGGCGCTGGATGTGTCGGGATATGAATCGATAGTGCTGGTGGGCTCCAGCATGGGTGCTTATGTTTCGACCGTCGCGGCGGAAATCATCAAACCGAAGGGCTTGTTTTTGATCGCGCCGGCATTCTATTTGCCAGGCTATGCGCGTACCGAGTTTAAGCCAGGCACAGCCAACATCGAAGTGTTTCATGGCTGGCAAGACGATGTAGTCGCCCCGGAAAACGCCTGGCGCTTCTGCCGCGAACATCGCGCGCGTCTGCATATGTTGGACGCAGACCACCGCTTATTGAGCATATTGCCAATGATGGTAACGGCTTTTGAACGGTTTCTCGGCGATTGCGCCGCTTAGTACCAAAGGAGAATCCAATGAGCAATTTCAAGAAATACCACTGCATGGAATGCGAACATATTTACGACGAAGCCAATGGCGACCCGGACAGCGGCATCGCGCCCGGCACCCGCTGGGAGGACATCCCCGACGACTGGGATTGTCCGATTTGCGGCGCGCCGAAAAGTTTTTTCAAATTACTGGAATATTGACCTACCCGACATCCTCAGTACATACCGTTACCCAACAAAGCCCCGGCGGTGGCACCAATGCTGGCGGCTATCGGATCGCCACCGCCCAAATGATAACCCATCGCACTGCCGAACATACCACCCACCAAACCTTGCGGAGAACGTTGGTCGTAGCCGTAATAAGCCGGCGGTGGAGGTGGCGGCGCGTAATATCGGGGAGCGGGGACATACTCAACAACCGGGGCGGGTTGATAATAAATCACTTCTTCCCGGTACATGGGCCGATAATGCCCGTGATGATGGTGACCATGATGGTGCCCCCAATGCTCATGGTCGGCCCATGTAGCCGACGACACCAATAAACCAAACACGATGACTTTTGTTCTTTTTAACATCGCAAACCTCCTGTTAGACAATTATTTGCTTGCGATAAAGTTTGGCGATTACAGCTTAATTTTTGCTTAATAACCTGGAAGTCGAATTGTACCCCTTGTGTTGATTACATCATTCTATCTAGCGCTATAGACCCGACAAAGGATTGCCGTTGATTTTTAGATATTTTTCGCCCAAAAGAAACGCCCCCAGTCTATTTAAATGAGCTTGATCACTATAAATGAACGTGCCGTCGATTTGTACATCGCACTCCCCGTCTCTACATAGCACATCGTTAGGATTAATCAGAATAATATCCGGGTATTTTTCTTTTAAATCCGCAACGATTTTAGTCGGCTGATCTTTTATTTTAAAATCAACTAAGGTTTTAGTCCGCATCAATTGCGCTACCGCTTGATTATATATCCGTGCACCGCCGAAAAAATTCGGCTTCCATAATACAATTACTTTGACTTTATTATTAAGATAATATTCGATAGTACGATTTATATCGTCTTCGCTGTGCCCCAAATAAGGAAAACCATTTGCCCAGCTCGCACTCAAAATCACAAACCGATAGTTTCCTGCCTCTTTAATTCTTAGCTCGTTCTGTTCCAATTTATCGGGAGTTCTAGTCTCCAGAGCATCCTCCCGAGGATAATCGAATTGTCCGAAAAATGGCGGTAGACCGGATAAGTGAGAGCCATAAATAAACAAGCGTGCATCGACGGCTAACACATTGACAAAATCAAGATAAGCGCCTGCCATTGAATCGCCGATAAACAAACCATCCAACTTTTCTTTTTTTACGCCAAGATAACTACCCGACAACTTACCCAAGTTAGCTTTCTCAAGATCGGGCAGGACGTTATTACTCGGGTTGAACAAGTTCTCAAACCTTTCTTTAAAGCCATCCTTGCCTTGCACATATTGATAGCCAAAAACCGACACGACAAGAGGAATTAACAACCAAATAACAAATGATTTTTCAAAAGAAAAAATTAATTTAGTTCTAAATGGTTTTTCTATAAAAAAATAACTTAATACTGCCATAATAACCGACGCACCAATGGCAAACGAAGCCACCGGCTTGGTTAACTCTATACCTTGATAATTAATCAGCGCCAAAATTGGCCAGTGCCATAAATACAGGGCATAGGATATTAAGCCGATTGCCACCACGGGCTTGATCGCCAATATCCTGTTTACAATTCCAGCCTGTTCTTGATGTTTGCCGGAAGCAATCAATAACGCTGCGCCCAAACAAGGCCATAAGGCGTTCACGCCGGGAAATACCTGGGACTTATTTAGGAGCAGACTGGTACCGATTATCATGCTCAAGCCCACTAAGGACAGCAGATTATTTTGTCGTGCATTTAATCTTGGAAAGTCATCCCAAGCCAATGCCAATCCGGCGCCCAGCATTAATTCATATGCGCGCGTGGGCAAGAAATAATAGGCGGCACTGGCTTTATTCACTGCGGCCCAATCCGCAATGCCAAATGCGGCAAAAAAACCTAATATAAATAATACCCAGGTTGTAGTACGCGAGAAAAACCGGCTCATAGCCAGTAAAAAAACCGGCCAAACAAAGTAAAACTGCTCTTCGACAGACAAAGACCAAGTGTGCAGCAAAGGTAACTCATCGACGTTTTTAGAGAAATAACTACCGGTATTTAACCAAAAATACACATTACTCAACGATAGCAATGCATATCTCAAACTATTACCGTAAGCAATTAAGTCACCGGGCACCAAGTAATAGAAACAAAATACGCTAGTGACTACTAGAACAAATAAGAGAGCGGGTAATAAACGCCGGATGCGCCGGAGATAAAATTTTTTGAAACTAAATTCACCGGATCGAATTTCCCTATCCAATATCAACGTAATCAAAAAACCGGATAAGACAAAAAAAACATCGACCCCTATAAAACCACCTTTTATCGTTGTAAACCCGGCATGGTAAAAAACAACCAGCAACACGGCAACTGCTCGTAGACCATCTATATCGGGACGATAAACAAAACTTTTTGACATTTATAAAAAATATTTCAGTGGAATTATTAAAAGGTAAGCTGCTTAAAAACTTAAGGTCTAAGGAATCACGGCAACGACATTATTTTCAGCCTATCAGCGATTCTTTTGCTCCACGCGTTTCAACAAACCAAATAAATCGCTGTTGGTGGACAACACAATGGTGGCGTCGCCGTCTATCACTTTGCGATAGGTTTCCATGCTTTTCAAGAACTTGTAAAACTCGGCGGACTCGGGTTTTTGTCCATAGGCTTTGGCATAAATTTCGGTGGCCTTGGCATCCGCTTCGCCTTGAATTTCTTGCACACGTTTGTAAGCGGTGGATTCGATTTCGTTGAGATCGCGGTCCCGATTACCGTTAATCCTGGCCGCTTCGCCCTCGCCTTCCGAGCGAAAACGCTGGGCAATTTGCAAGCGTTCGCTGATCATCCGCTGATGGATCCGTTCCAACACTTGATGGTTGTAGTTGATACGTTTAAAGCGCACATCCAGCAATTCGATACCAAATTCGGCCAATTTCGGCGCTGCGGCATCGAACACATCTTTTTCGATGGCCGCCCGGCCCACCCGGATCGGCCGCAATACGCCTATCGTGCCCTCGCCCGTTAAAGGCCCCAAGCTCTCGTCTTGCAAGGGTTTACGATCCTTATCCGAACGCACCACTTCAATCAGTTCGTGACGAGCGATTGCTGTGCGGGTTTCGCTGCCCAAAATATCTTCCAAGCGCGATTGCGCGCTGCGTTCGTCGCGCAAGCGCAAGTAATATTGCATCGGCTGGGTTATGCGCCAGCGCGCGAAGGTATCGACCTGTACGTAAGTTTTGTCTTTGGTGGACATTTCCACCATCGGCCCGTCCCAGGCCAGATAGCGCTTATCGAAGCTATTGATCTGCTGGGTAAATGGAATCTTGAAATGCAAACCGGGACTGGTAATCGGCTCGCCGACCGGTTTGCCGAATTGGGTGATGATGACTTGCTCGGTTTGATCGACTGTAAACACCGATTGCAGCAGCAAAAACGCCGAGACGACAAGTAACAACCAGGTTCTTATGGATAAACTCATTTCACCACTCCCGCAGTTTGCCCTGGAAACGGCAGCATCGGCAAGATTTGCTGCACAGTATCGTCGACGATAATCTGCTGGCGGGCTTGCGGTAATACCTCGCCCATCGTTTCCAGATATATCCGCGCACGCGTCACGTCCGGCGCTTTTAAGTATTGTTCCAACACCTGATTGAAAGCGGTTACATCCCCTTCCGCTTCGTTAATCCGCTTAAAGCGATAGCCCTCCGCCGCGCGAATTTTCTGGTCCGCTTCGCCACGCGCGCGCGGCACTGCTTTGTTGTACTCGCCATTCGCCAGGTTGATGACATTCTCTCGGTCTTGTTGAGCACGATTCACTTCATTGAACGATGACTGTACCGGTTCCGGCGGATTGACGTTTTTCAGTTGTACTTGATTGATCGACACCCCTAACTGGTAGCGCTCCGCGAGTAAGCGGGCACGCGCTAAAACGGTGTCCTCAATCTCCTGCCGGCCGATGGTAATAATTTCATCAACGGTGCGATCACCCACCACTTCCCGCATCACCGCCTCGGAAATATCCCGCAAGGTCACCCCAGGATCGCGGACCACAAATAGATATTTTTCCGGATCGGTGATCCGGTATTGCACGATCCACTCCACCAGCGCCGAGTTCAGATCGCCGGTCACCATGGTTTTTTCCAACGCCGGCTCGTCGCCGGTTTGATCCGGGTTGGTAAAGCCTGCGGTGGTAAAGCCAAACTCCAGCTTCTGCTGACGCTGAGTCGGCACGGTAACCACGCTGTCCACCCCAAACGGCAGTTTAAAATGCAAACCGGACGGGACTTTTTCGATGTACGCGCCAAAGCGCAATACAATGCCTTCAGACTCGGCGGGGATGGTATAAAACGACATGGTCGCGCCTACCAGCACGGTGACGACAATCAGTATCGCCAATGGTGAAATCGGCAGCGAATCGGGCAGGTTTTTAAAAATAGGATTGACGTCGTTCAAGGGCTAGCTCCGGTTAAGTCGGCGAAAAATCAAGATGAGTGGAATCACAAATCACAAGCGCCGCATTCGTTAGGCAAGCATGCACGCAGTCGACTGTTTCGTCAATTTGTCCGCTGCGCATAGCTCGGCCGCAAGCCCAGAAATATCGTTCAAGACGCATTAGTCGAATCGACAAGGCTTTGCCGCAAAAACAGCTCAAATTGTTCGCTGGGCATCGGCTTACCGAATAAATAGCCTTGAATCTCCTGGCAGCCCTGTTCGCGCAGAAACTCCCGCTGTTCGATCGTTTCCACACCTTCGGCTATGGTCCGCAAACCCAGGCTGCCGGCCAGGCTGATCACCGCACTGACGATGGCTTTATCTTCCGAATCGGTACTGATGTCGCGAACAAAAGATTGGTCGATCTTCAATTTATATACTTTAAATTTCTTCAGATAACTTAACGACGAATAACCGGTACCGAAGTCGTCGATAGACATGCGTACCCCGCGTTGATGCAGGTTATTCATCACCGCCACCGCCGCTTCGGGGTTTTGCATCGACACACCTTCGGTCAATTCCAGTTCCAAATACTCGGGCGGCAAACCTTCCTCTTCCAGTATCCGCGAAACCAACTCCGGCAAGGCCGGATGACTAAATTGAGCCGCAGATAGATTGACCGCCATGACCAAAGGCCCCAGCCCCTGCTCCAGACAGGCTTTTGCTTGCCGCACCGCAGTTTGCAACACCCATTCGCCTATCGGCAGGATCAGCCCGCTGTCTTCCGCAACGGGAATGAATTCAGCCGGCGAAACCATGCCAAACTCCGGATGCCGCCAGCGTAACAAGGCTTCCGCACCGACCACGCGTCCACTTTTAATATCCGCCTGCGGTTGATAATAAACATGCAGTTGTTGGCGATCCAAGGCATGGCATAAGGAATTGACGAGTTGCAGATTGCGCTGGGCGCGGGCTTGCATTTCCGGCGTAAAAAAGCGGTAACCGTGCCGGCCATCCGTTTTGACGCGGTACATCGCGACATCGGCACTTTTAGACAGGCTCTCCAGGTCCTCGCCGTCGTCCGGATACAAGGCTATGCCAATCGATGCGCTCATCGTCAAATCGAACTCCTCAATCCGGTAAGGCTCGGCTATCGCATCCAGCAGTTTCTGCGCGACATTTGCCGCCCCATCGGCATCGGTGCCCGGCAACAGGAAAATGAATTCGTCGCCGCCCAAACGCGTCACGGTATCTTCTTCGCGCAGCACGGCACAAAGCCGATTGGCTAACTCCACCAACAGCGCGTCGCCGACGCTATGCCCCAGGGTATCGTTAACATTTTTGAAATGATCGAGATCAAGGAACATCAGCGCTAAGTGGCCGTTACTCCGTTTAGCCAAACTTAATGCGTATTTCAAGTGATCGTCCAATTGACTACGATTCGGCAAACCGGTGAGCGAATCGTAATTGGCCAAATAATAAATGTGTTCCTCTGCCTGCTTGCGTTCGATAGCCAGGGCTACGAAATGCGCAACCATTTCCAGCAAGCGCAATTCATGTTTGTTAGGAACGGCAGGTTGACGATGATAGATCGCAAAGGTGCCCAGCACTTTTTTACCGGCAGAAAGCACCGGTTCCGACCAGCATGCCGCCAAGCCTGCCCGTTCCGCCAACGCCAGAAAAGGCTGCCAATACGGATGCTCGGCAAGATTTTCAGCGATAGTCCTTTCCCCGGTGTATGCGGCATTGCCGCACGATCCAAGCCCGGCACCTATCTTTAGGCCGTCAATCGCCTGATTGTAAAAATCCGGGAGACTTGGCGCCGCGCCTATTCGTAAACGCTGATCCTCATCCACCAGCAAAATCGAACACAGACTATCTGTCAGGAATATTTCAAGTTCGGTGACAACATCCCGCAAAACATCCGTCAGCTGTAAGTTACCGTTGAGTCGCTCCAGCATAAACACCCGCAAACTTTCCATCTGCTGCGCTTGCTGACGTTCGGTCTCGCGCTCGAAGCCGCCGATGGCATGATCGATGTCCATGGCCATTTCCAACAACAAACTGCGCGCGGCATCGTCAAACACATTTATTTCATCGCCGTACAACATAAACGCGCCAGCCGTCTTGCCATTGCGATGCAAGGGTAAGGCAGCGGAAGCCTGCCAATCGAATTTTGCCCCACGCGCATGCCAGGCTATGGTAGCAGGGTCATGTTGAAAATCCTGACACCAGTATGGCCTGTCCTCTCTAACCGCGATACCGGTTGGTCCACGCCCGGTCGGCAGGTTCTCGTCTATCGATATTGCAATGTCATCCAGGTATTCGATGCCGATGCCGTAACAAGCAACCGGTTTGATCGATTGGCTGGCTTGGTCAAGCATTCCGATCCAGGCCATTTTCATGCCGCCAAAGACCACGGCATCGCGGCAGATTTGCGGGAATAATTCGGCCTCGCTGGTACAGCGAACAATAGCTTGATTACATTGACTTAATGCGGCATACAATTGGGTCAAGCGCAGATTTTTCGCTTCGGCACTCCGACGCGCGGCTTCGACAGTTGCCAAACTTGACTGCGTTTCCGCCAGCCAGCCCAACACGCTGTTGCGCATGCCCTCGCCAACCGAAATAGTTTCGGAAAAATCGCCGCTACCCAAACGGACTATCTGATCGTGCAATTCATCGACCGAAGCGCCCAATATCGCATGTAAGGTCCGATACGCCCGCCAAAGCATTAGTACCAGCATGACCCCGAACAGCACGAACACCACCCGTAACCAAAAGGCAATACGTGCTCTGACAATGACGCTCTGTTGAGTGCGCCTGTCCATCAAGTCGAAGGCTGCGATGATGGACTGCATGACTTTCGCTTTGGCCTGATGGTAAGCCGCATTGTGCAGCATTAGATTGGCCTGATGCCGGATCGCATCGGTTATTAACTGATTCGCATCAATCATGTTCATCGCCGCGCGCTCTATTTGAATGAGCATATCGGAATCAGCCGTGGCTTCGGCCATTTTCGCCATTTCCTGCTCGGAAAACCCGGCTTGCCGCATCAACTCCAGCAAGGCAACCGCTTGACCGCTGGATTGCGGCGCAGCATGACCATTGGCAATCGCCAAGTCCCAATACATATCGTGATAATTTTCGGGCCTCGGCAATTTGCCGTCGCGAATGTCGATAATGTCTTGAAAATAGTGTTTGAAGATGGGATCGCCGGTGGCAACATAGCTGCGGGCCAAATGGGAAAGATCGTTGGAAGATTGCCGAAACTCGTCGGCCAGTAAATGTGACACAAAGCGGATTTCGTTGGCGCGATCAATTTGCTTCTCCGCGCGCACGTAAATCGCGAATGCGATTGCGAAAATCACAAACATGGCCAGGTTCAGCCACAAAATTCGAGAAAACCGGGAAAAGTAATACGGACGCGTCATTTTGCTTATTCCGCTATTCGACTCCAAAATAGACACTAGCCTGTAAAAAACTTAGATGCAACCGGCCAAAAACCACGAACAATATAAGTGATATTTTAGGTAAACCATACCACTAAAGTTTTCCGGCCTTCGGTCCGGACATCCAAACCCTTGGAATTATCTGTTCAAAATGGATGTCGGGCAAATCCAAGCGAATCACCGTGAATGTCTGTATCACCATTGTGTAACCGGCTTTTTGCGGAATACTGACCATGCTAATAAACACTAAAACATTCGGTACTTCATCATCGCATACCGCTTAAGGGAGATCATGTATGCAAAAATCCACTCTTACGTTCAGACTCTTGGTCTTCATGCTGTTCGCCTTGCTAACGTTTTCGCAGACGGCAAACGCGGCCCCCCTGCAAGTCGGTCAATCGGCACCGTTATTTCAATTGCAAGCGCACGATGGCGACCAGATAAGTTTAGCCGCTCGGCGCGGGAAAGGTTGGACAGTATTATATTTTTATCCCAAAGCAGGAACGCCGGGATGTACCACGCAAGCCTGCGCTTTTCGCGACGCCATCAAACTGATCCGCGAGCAAAATGCCGAGGTTTACGGCATCAGCACGGACGCCGTTAAAGACTTATTGGCGTTTCACCAGCAACACAAACTGACCTTTACCTTGTTGTCGGACGAGGATGCCAAGATCAGCGAAGCCTACGGCGTAAAAATGCCGATCTTGAACATGGCCAAACGCTGGACCTTTATCGTCGATCCCAATTTAACCATACGCCGTATCGATGACGATGTAGACCCAGCATTGGATGCCAAACGCGTCGCGGAAATGCTGAAGCAGTTGCAGGCGAGCGGCAACTGATGCAATGTTAAGCATCAATATTAACCCAGCCACACTGAACCTCTGAGCTGGGTTAACAACAGACCGCAGCTCACAACCAGCCAGCCCGCTTCAAACGCAAATACAAGGCCAAGCTGCAAAGCGCCACGCTGCCAACGACTAAGGGATAGCTGTACACCCAATCCAGCTCCGGCATGTGCCGGAAGTTCATACCGTACAAACTGAATACCATGGTCGGTATCGCCAAAATCGCCCCCCAACCGGCCAAGCGCTTGACTACTTCATTTTGGCGCACGGTTTCAAAGGTAAGGTGCACCTGCATCGCCGCCAACAACATCTCGCGCATGCCATGGATTGCCTGATCGACACGTTTGATGTGATCGGCGATGTCGCGAAAATACACCCTGACATCCTTGTGTATCAGACCGCCATGAAAGCGCATCAACTCGTTACAAATGTCTATCACCGGATTGATCGCACCTTCCAGAAGCAATAACTCGCGCTTTAGTTCATATAGATCTTCCATGGTTTGCCGGCTGGGCCGATATTGAAATATCGCCGATTCCAACACATCGAAGCGGTCTTGCAAGCCGGCAATCGCCACCATGTAATTATCGACGATAAAATCCATAATCGAGTACAAGGCAAAGCCCGGTCCCTTACTCAGTTGGTGCGGCATGGCCTGACAGCGCTCGCGCACCTTGCTCAGACTCTGCGATGCACCGTGGCGCACGGTGACTACAAAACGCGGGCCCATAAAAATATGGGTCTCGCCGAATTCCACTTTTTTCTCGATCAATTCCGCCGTATGCAGCACGATAAACAGCGAATCGCCATACTCCTCGATCTTCGGCCGTTGGTGCGCGGCACAGGCGTCTTCAATGGCTAGCTCATGTAAGCCGAATTCCAGCTGAATTTTTCTCAAAATCTCGGTGTTAGCCTCGCGCAAGCCCAGCCAAATAAAGGTGTCGTCTTTGAGTAAAACTTCGCTAATGTCTTCTATGGTGACGTCGCCAATGCCCACGCCTTTATGGTAGGCCACGCAGCGCATTACCATGTTTTTATCAATTGTTTCAGTCAAAAATATCTCCGTCTTGCTGGTTGGCGACCGGTTAAATCAAGTGGGCGGATTATAGCCCGCAACTCGACCACATCGCTCAATCGCGCATGCGTAGAGAACCCCATCATCCGTAATCTCCGGAAAAATTAAGCCTTCGCCGAGTCCATTCAATAGGTTTACACTGCAAACCCCGGCTTTTTGTTCTTCCGCAATCATGAAAATCCATCATCTCACCCCCGCAGAAGCCCTGGACAGTTTAGGTTCCAGCATGGAAGGCCTAGCCGACGCTACCATAGAAGGCCGCCTGCACGAATTCGGCTTCAACCGTATCGAAGAAAGCCGGAAAAAATCGGTGTTATTGGCATTCGTACAAGAGTTTCTGCACTTTTTTGCTTTGATTTTATGGCTGGCGGCAGGACTGGCGTTTTTCGCCGAATCTCAGCAACCCGGCGAGGGCATGGCGACCTTGGGTTATGCCGTGCTCGGTGTCATTGCAATCAATGGCTGTTTCTCCTTCTGGCAGCGGCATCAAGCCGAACAGGCGATTGCGGCCTTGCAAAAGCTGCTGCCGCATCAAGTCAAAGTGATCCGCGACGGCGAGCTGAGTTTAGTGTTTGCCGACGAACTGGTGCCTGGCGATTTGCTGGTATTGCAGGAAGGCGATAACGTGCCGGCCGACTGCCGATTGCTGGAAGCGTTTAACCTACGTGTCAATAACGCCACCATCACCGGCGAATCGCTGCCCAAGGGCCGCGACGCACAAGCATCCGACATTGAGGACATCAGTCAAAGCCGAAATATTCTACTTGCCGGCACCTCGGTGGTGTCCGGCGAAGGCAAGGCGTTGGTGTTTGCTACCGGTATGCATACCGAGTTCGGCAAAATCGCCAACACCTTAAAAACCACTGTGAAAAGCCAATCGCCTTTGCAATTGCAAATCAGCCGGCTCAGCCGCTTCGTGGCTTTGCTGGCCCTGCTGCTGGGCGTGGTGTTTTTCGGTATCGGTCAAATCATCGGCCTGACGTTTTGGGAAAACTTTATGTTTGCCATCGGCATCATCGTCGCCAATGTGCCGGAAGGTCTGCTACCCACGGTCACGCTGTCGCTGGCGATGGCGACCCAGCGCATGGCCAAGCGCAATGCGCTGATCCGCAATCTGCCGTCGGTGGAAACCTTGGGTTCCACGACAGTGATTTGCACCGACAAGACCGGTACGCTGACGCAAAACCGTATGGCGGTTAAGCAACTGTTTCTTGACAACAATTACTGGCAACCCGAGCAATTGGGCAGCGATAGCCTGCAACATCACAGCGCTTTTCTGGCGAATGCGGCTTTATGTCATAACCTGAAACGGGTAGAAGGCAAGAATTTACTGGGCGACCCGATGGAAGTGGCACTGGTGTCCATGGCGTACGAGCAAGGTATGCGCGTCGATTACCCGAAAATCGGCGAAGTGCCATTCGATACCGACCGCAAGCGCATGTCCACCATCCACAACACGCCATCAGGCAAGATGTTGTTTTGCAAAGGCGCGTTGGAGATGGTGCTGCCGCTGTGCCAGCACATTTTGATTCGAGACAAGATAGAAACGCTAGACGACGCCGGTCGTCAACAACTGTTAAACGCCCTAAAAACCATGGCCGACCAGGGTTTACGCGTGTTGGCGTTTGCTTATCGGCCGTTATCTGACCCTATCGAAGCCGAGCCGGAACAAGCCTTGATTTTCAGCGGCCTGGTGGGCTTGGAAGACCCAGCCCGTCCGGAAGTGGCGGATGCCATTGCCCAATGCCATATCGCCGGTATTAAAGTGATCATGATTACCGGCGACCATCCGCATACCGCCGTGGCGATTGCCCGACAGATCAAACTGGTGCAATCGGACAATCCCAAGGTCATTACCGGCGACAGACTGAAAAAACTCACCCCCAGCCAGTTGCAGGTAGCATTGGATGCACCGGAAATCATTTTCGCCAGGGTCGGCGCCGACCAGAAAATGCACATCGTCGATGCCTTGCAACGCAAGAAGCATGTGGTCGCGGTGACCGGCGACGGCGTCAACGATGCACCGGCCTTGAAAAAAGCCGACATCGGTATCGCTATGGGCATCGCCGGCACCGACGTCGCCAAGGAAGCCGCTGACATGATTTTACTGGACGACAACTTCGCCAGTATCGTCGCCGCCATTGAGGAAGGCCGCGCGGTGTTCGACAACATCCGCAAATTCCTCACCTATATCCTCAGCTCCAATATTCCGGAACTGATCCCTTACCTGGCCTTTGTATTGTTCAAAATTCCGCTACCGTTGACCATCATGCAGATTCTGGCGGTTGACTTGGGCACCGACATGCTGCCTGCTTTGGGCCTGGGCGTGGAAAAGCCGGACGCCTCGGCGATGAACAAGCCACCGCGTTCTTACAAGGAAACCCTGATCGATTGGCGCTTGCTGGCTAGGGCTTACGGCTTTCTCGGGCTGCTGGAAGCCGTTGCAGCGATGGCCGCCTTTTTCTTCGTGTTGCATCGCGGCGGCTGGGACTACGGCGAGATATTGTCCAACCATAACCCGCTTTACTTGCAAGCCACCACCGCCTGCCTGAGCGCCATCATCATGATGCAGATCGTCAATGTATTTATCTGCAAACAGCGTCAACGCGGCCTGTTAGCCACATCTTTCCTGGATAATAAACTTATCCTGTCCGGCATTGTTCTGGAAATTGCGTTGATTCTGACGATTGTCTACACGCCCTGGGGCAACGCGCTGTTCGGCACCGCGCCGATAGACACCGCTGTTTGGCTGTTTACCTTGCCGTTTGCGCTCGGCATGTTGTTGCTGGAAGAATTCAGAAAATGGCTGGTGCGGCGCTTCGCGCTTTTTCCTGTCCTGGTAAAACCACACCAATTGCGTAAGCGATTGGTGAAAAAATGAGTCGCAACTGAGAAAACCGACCCGCTAACCGACATCTCCTGGTCACCGCGAGCACAGGAGTTAGATTCTATAAGCCCATGTTAGGTGCGACAGCGCACAGATAAAGCCGTAGTAGACGACTACCATCCCATCATAAGCGACAAGCCTGCCTCAGGCACTCCCATCACCGAATCTAAAAAGAAGACACATTCATGACTTACTGTACAGGCGTCATGCTCGACACCGGGATGGTCTTTGCATCGGACTCGCGCACCAATGCCGGGGTGGACAACATCGCCAGCTTCTGCAAGATGACGGTATTTGAAAAGGCCGGCGACCGCGTTATCGTGCTATTAAGTTCCGGCAATCTGGCCGGCACGCAGGCTGTGATCAGCATTTTGAAACAAAGGAGCGCCAAGCCCGGCTCGGCGAATCTGTGGAATACAGAATCGATGTTCGACGCCGCGCTGCTGGTCTCGGACGCGATGCGTGAGGTAGATAGGCGCGACAGTCCGCACCTGGCGGCCAGCAAAATCAGCTTCAACGCCTCGTTTATTTTGGGCGGCCAAATCGCCGGCGAAGCGCCGCGTCTGTTTCGGATTTACGCCGAGGGCACGTTTATCGAGGCCAGCATCGAGACGCCGTATTTTCAGACCGGCGAAACCAAATACGGCAAACCTATCATCGATCGAGTGATTACCCGCTCGACCTCGCTGAACAATGCCGCCAAATGCGTACTGGTCTCGTTCGACTCCACAATGTGCAGCAATTTATCGGTAGGCATGCCTATCGATCTGCTCTGCTATCAACGTGACAGTCTGGTTGTAAAGATGCGGCGGCGCTTTGGCGAAGGCGATGCGTATTTCGTCGAACTGGGTAAACAGTGGACCGAGGGCACCCGGCTAGTATTCGATCAATTATCCAATCTGGATTGGTGAGGCGCGCAGATGCGCCACGAACCGACGATTGCCGATGAACGCGGCGAATATGGTCTGGTGATTACTTGCGAACACGGCGGCAACCGAATTCCCGAACCGTATCAAGCATATTTTCACGGCTATCAGGCCTTGCTGGACTCGCATCGCGGTTTTGATCCCGGCGCTTTAGTCATGGCCAAAGCCTTGGCTAAGGCATTTTCCGCACCGCTTGTAACTGCCAGCGTCAGCCGTTTGCTGGTGGATCTGAATCGATCCCCAGGCCATCCAAATCTGCACTTTATCAGCATACAAAATGCCCCGACCCAAGTGCGTGAACAAATCGTGCGGCACTATTACCAGCCCTATCGGACGCAGGTGGATAGTCTGATCCGGCAATCGCTTGTCGAACATAGCCAAGTGATTCACCTTGCCTCTCACAGTTTTACGCCCGAGCTGGACGGTAAGCTGAGAAATGCCGATATCGGCTTACTTTATGATCCGGCACGAGCTGGCGAGGCGGCGTTCTGCGAATGCTGGAAAGCGAGCCTAAAAGCGTGTATGCCCGAACTGCAAGTCCGCCGAAATTATCCCTATACCGGCAAAGCCGATGGGCAAACCCGCTGGTTTCGTCAACGGTTACCCGCCGATGCCTATCTGGGTATCGAACTGGAAATAAACCAAAAGCACATCTTGGCGGCGGGCCGGCATTGGTCTGACCTACGCCAGAAGATCGTCGTATCACTTCATGAAACGCTAGCACGTTATTTCGCCCACCCAGGAGTAATCCAATGAAAATCCGTATAGGCTACGAAATTGTTTACGACTGTCCGCAGCCGACCCCAATGCTGCTGACCTTAGGCGTGCACTACACCCGCGTTTCCGACGTCATCATTCCGGACTACCTGATGACAGAGCCGAGCATTCCCATCAACGCTTATCGCGACACCTTCGGCAATTGGTGCAGTCGCATAGTCGCGCCTAAGGGCAGGCTCAGACTTTTTGCAGACGGCTTAGTCAGGGATAGCGGTGTGCCGGACCGGCTCATTTCTCAGGCAAAGCAAACGCCGGTGGAATATCTGCCCGACGAAACACTGGTGTTTCTATTAGGCAGTCGCTATTGCGAAACCGACCATATGACCGAGATAGCCTGGCAACTGTTTGAGAATGCGCCGACCGGCTGGGCACGGGTGCAGGCGATTTGCGACTATGTTAACCGGCATATCGAGTTTGGCTATCAGCATGCTCGCCGCACCAAAACCGCGTGGGAGGCTTATCAAGATCGAACCGGCGTGTGCCGGGACTTTGCCCATCTCGCCATCACCTTTTGTCGTTGCATGAACATCCCTGCGCGATATTGCACCGGCTATCTGGGCGACATGGGCATGCCACCACCCTACGGTCCGATGGATTTTGCCGGCTGGTTTGAGGCGTATCTTGACGGCCAGTGGTATACCTTCGACGCCCGCAACAATATCCCGCGCATTGGCCGGGTGCTGATCGCTCGCGGGCGTGATGCGGCCGATGTACCGATTAGCTGTAGCTTCGGTCCGAATACGCTACAGAGCTTTATGGTTCGCACCGAAGAAGTGGCTGAATAACGATGGCGCGATTTCTGGCAGATCAGAACCCTATTAACCTGATAAGGATCAAGCTTTATTTAAATTCCAGTTAACAGCGCCGATGCCGCTTTTTGATTGTCTTGATATAGCTTAAGCGCATAGTTTGCCACTTGGTTTTGCACTTTACCCTTGTTCAAGTCGGCAGCCGTTTGCGCGTAGTCGGTATCTTGAATTCGGCTGCGAGTTTCGGCCAGATTCTGATAGCTGCTGTTCAGATTGGCTAGGTTCGAATTCAAGCCCGCTGCGGTGCTCGCCAAATTACTCTGCTCATTCCCGACATAGTTAATCGCGCTGTCTATCGCATCCAACGCATTGGTCGCATTCGTGGCGCTGGATACATCCAATCCCGAAACCCCCAACGCGGCGCTGGAAGCATTCCCCAAGCTTAAGCTAAGCGTATCGCCGGCATTGGGGCCGATTTGCAATTGGCCGGAGAAACTGCCGTCCAATAGCTTTTGATCGTTGAACTGGGTGTTGCCGGCAATCCCATCGATGCTTTTGCCCAAGCCGTTGATCTCGTCCTGAATACTTTGCCGATCAGAGGCCGACAAAGAGCCATTACCGGCTTGCACCGTCAATTCGCGGATGCGTTGCAGATTGTCGGTTACCTGAGTTAACGCGCTACCGGCTGTTTCCGTGAGCGACAGACCGTTGCCGATATTGCCGATTGCTTGATTTTGACCACCCAAGCGGCTGTTTATCGTGTCGGCAATTGCCTGCCCAGCCGGGTTGTCGGCGGCCAAATTGATCCGCTTCGCGGAACTAAGGCGCTGGATGCTGGTTTGGATCAGACTTTGGGATTTATCCAGGTCGGTACTATTCATTGACGACAACATGATGTCACCTCGCTTACAATTTTTTGACTAACTCATACGGCTTATCTGCCCCGGAAGATAAACAGGCTAAGCAACGATGTCTATAGTCGTCCCCACGGCCTTATTGTCATCGGTCGCGGACGATGTGCTTATACCCGTCACTACTTGCGAATAGTTAGACGGTCTTACCTCGGCGTTCTGAATGGTGTTAGTTAACTGCGTGCCCGCTTCTTGAAAAGCGTTGGACAAATTCAATCTCAAGTGTGCGGCGTCAGAGTTGACCTGTGCTTTACTGGCTTGAGAATCGAGATCCTGAGCTTTGGCTGCGTATTGGTCGGCCTTCGCTTGGACGGCATCCGCCTGCTTTCGCAACGCTTGCGCCATTTGCTCGGCCTGATCTGCATTTCTCTTGGCCGTCAGCGCGCTCAACTGTTGAAAGCCGGATTGATTAACACTGGAAACAGAGAGGGAAGACATAGCGATCTAAACTCCCTCAATACGCCGCAGGCCTGCGGCAGGCTTCGGAATGAACATGCGGGTTCACCCCTATAAGGCACCGTATTACTCCCGGTTGGAGAAAATGTCAAACGCTATTTTTAAGTCCAGAACGCACGCCGCTCGGCAAGAAAACCTCAGTCCGATAACACCAGCGATTGCCGACAATCTTCACCAACATTCGCTACCCACATCCGCTGACAAGTCCGTCGAAACTCACTAAAATGCAGGCACTTTTCTGCTCAGCCGCCGGTAAATCCGGGTAAGACTAATCCACCATAAACGCCCGCAATCCACATGAATCACGAAGTTGTTGCCGCCAGGGTAGAACATATCGCCATGGCGACAGGCATCATCGCCGGCCTATCCGCTGCCGCGGCAACCATCGCCACCCCGACCGGCCTTACTGCTTTTGGCGTGTGGTTGGGGCTGGTCGATGAGCCTTTGATAGTAACCGTCGCGCCTATTCTGGATAAATTAGCCACGGTATGCGGCACCATTTCCGGCATGACCTACTTCTATGCTGTCAGAAAAAAACGGCAAACGGCAAAGCATTCGGCGCCAGACAGTTCCGGGCGCTCCGAGTAAATTGCCGAACAACCTGATGCCATTCGTAATCATTGCAGAAGCGGAATACATTTTGGAAACACCCAAACTCGCCGCCTACCAGTACCTACATTGAAAACCCAAATCGCCTCGCAAGCCACCCGTCAATTCGAAATGACCGGTGCCTTGGATTTATTGTTTCAGGGTTTTTGAGCGAAATTAGATGACCTTGACGCGGGAAGGCGTTCAAGCTGGGTTTCCGCTAACGCTCCTACCCAGCCTACGCTATATAATTTTGAGGACGATTTTGTCCCGTATGCCGCGCCGAGTACCGGAGCTTTTGATCGGACAAATCGGCAGGACTGCCGATTTGCATGCGCAGCACCCGAAGGGCGAGGTACA